>Ga0206996_1106_pt1 | contig 21399 bp, 24 predicted proteins | sample Alteio_BWMinCont_2_FD_153467 | JGI IMG/M metagenome (GOLD analysis project Ga0206996, IMG submission 153467) | Enriched cells from forest soil in Barre Woods Harvard Forest LTER site, Petersham, Massachusetts, United States -... | ecosystem: Environmental > Terrestrial > Soil > Temperate forest >...
AGTCAGGCCTTCTCGGGGCTTTCGCTACAAAAGGCGTCCAAGAACAAATTAACAAGGCTAATGCCGGTGCGGGGAATGTAGCGGGTCTTAGTCAGAATGCCACGGGAAGTGCCGCCGACGGACAAGGTGCTAATGTAGGCGGGAGTGCTCTCCGAGATACGGGAGCCAACGGTAATGGTACGGCCACAGTGGGTATTTCTGGAGTGAAAACAAAGGGACGGGGCGGTGGTGTTTCGGGTTATGGTACCGGTACCCTCGGGGCGAAGAAAAACGCTTCGCTTATAGCTGGAGATAGTGAGGCGACTTTTAGCCCGGGCATTGATCGCGAAGCCATTAGGCGAGTCGTTCAAGAAAACTTAAAGCAGATCAAAGCCTGTTACGAGAAGGGACTCAATCGTAATCCCGGGCTCTATGGAAAAATTGTCATCCGGTGGACGATCGGTCCAGGTGGACGAGTCACGGCGGCGGGGATAAAGAGTTCGACGATGGACTCCTCTGACGTAGAGCAATGTGCCGTAGCGCGTTTGAGATTATGGAAATTTCCTGAGCCTCCGGTGGGCGAACTAGCTGACGTAAGCTATCCGTTCGTCTTCCAGGCTCAGGAGTAAAATAACGGAAAGCAAACAGTTTAGAGGGGGAGCAAAATGCAGCCGACACCACAAGTAGATTCCACAAACTTTGTTATCGCCGCGTTTCAGGGCGGTGGCTGGGGGATGGTCCCCATCGCAATTGTTATGGTCTTTGTCATATTTATAATTTTCGAACGCTTTATGACTCTTGCGAAATTGTCTGTTGATAAAAAAGATTTTAACGACAAACTTTTCGGATTTATTCTTCGGGGTGATATCAGGCAGGCGATTACGTTTTGTGATAGCAAACCGGCACCCCTGACTAACACTTTGAAGGCCGGGTTGGTTCAGGTTCTAAACCGCCGCCCTGACGAGGAAGTCCAGGTCGCAATGGATGGAGCCGCACTTAAGGAGGTTCCCGTCTTAGACGGTTGGACGGCTTTTCTAGCGGTTTTTGGAAACGTCGCCACCTTACTTGGTCTTCTAGGTACAATTGTCGGTCTGATCCATTCATTCCGAGCCGTAACCAATGCTGATCCCGCGCAAAAGGCAACCCTCTTATCATCAGGTATTGCAGAAGCCATGAACTGCACGGCCTTCGGACTGATTGTCGCGATTCCCGCCATTATTGCTTATGGTTACTACCAGACTCGAACTCAAAGAATTGTGAATGATATGAATGAAAGCAGCATGAATTTGATGAATCTCATTGTGGCTAATCGAGACAAGATAAAAGACTAGAAAGAGGCGATACAAAAATGTTTGATCAAATGGGGGGGAACAATCAAAGCGGTAAGCGATCAACTGATATAGAGTTGAATCTTGTTCCGTTTATTGACCTCATGAGTACGTGTATTAGCTTTTTGCTCATCACAGCGGTTTGGACCCAGGTCAGCATGATTCAAATCGGAAGTTCAATTTACGGAAAAAAGACGGCCACCGGACAAGTTGAAGAACCGAAACGTGAACAGATCAATTTAAAAATTGATGTGACCCATTCTGGCTACGTTGTAAATTTAGGACGTCAATCTTTTTCTATCCCTCGCGTGAACAGTGAATATGACCAACCGGGCTTGATCAGCGAGCTTAAGGAGATCAAAGGTAAGTACCCTGAAAAAATCGACGGTATAATCACACTTCTTGACGATATTAAATATGACGAACTGATCAAAGGGATGGACTCAATGATGATAGCGGGTTTTCCCGAGATTGCTATTGCCACCCAGGGAGCTCAGTAAAATGCCTATCTACGCTCCAGGAAAAAGAGATCCGAGACATAAGCGAAACATTCATGGTGTCAATTCTCGAAGATCGTCCGTGACGGGACTGAGTCTCACGTCAATGGTAGATATGTTTACAATATTAGTTGTCTTTTTGCTGATGAACTATAGCAGCACCGGTGAAATCATTTATATACCCAAGGACGTTAAGCTTCCAAAAGCCTCCCAGACCAAGGAATTAAAACCCGCCCATATTGTGACCCTGACTCAGACCGATGTGGTTTTGGATAAAGATACGGTTGCCAAACTCGACGATGTTAAAAAGCAAAAAGACTGGATGATAATATCCTTGCGTGATCACCTCGTCGCGGCTCTTAAAATGGACGAAATAAAGAATAAAGAGAATCAAGCCATTCGACAGTCCCTCCCGGGTGCTCCTAAGCCTGATGGCCAAAAGGAAGCTTCGGATTCAAACAATGCAAAAAAAATTACTGTCCAAGCTGATCGGGATCAAGATTTTTTAACGATCAAGAAAGTCATGTTCACGGTGACCGAAGCTGGTGCAGAAGAGATTAATTTTGCAGTCATGAAAAAGGAAGATGTTTCCCCGGGGACGGTATCCTCCTCCAACTAAGCTCTTTTAAAGGCTTACCCCCAAATTGACGCCCTTAAAATCAAATTATATGCCACGACTTTATTAGAGACTTTGAAGAATTTTGGTGCTTAAACCGTGCCAAGAAAGTGGTACAATAAATGCTTAAAGGGCCGATTTTAAAATGAAACGTCTAAAGACTTGGGGTTTGACGGCCCTTTTGGTTTTAATAGTTTTAGAAGTGCTTACAATTGCTCCCAAGAGACTGGGTACCGCCCCTGACCCAGAGGTAGTTTCGCCGGAGGCGGCTAAGCCCGGGGGCGGGACACCACCACCATCCACAGTGGCTACAATGTCGCAGATCATGGAAGGTGTGCATTTAGTGGAAACCGGTGGAGGCCGAAAGCAGTGGGAGCTCGACTCTCAAAAGGCTCAAGGCTTTAAAGATAAGGGGAGTTGGAAATTAGAAGGAGTCCGAGTGAAGTTTTTTAGTCTCAATGGCAGTACTTATTCGGTTACTGGACATGATGGGACTGTTCAAATGGAAACTAAGGACATGTATATAGAAGGTAATGTTGTCACAACGACCTCTGAAGGTTACACATTTAAAACCAAATCCCTAAAATACTCCGCTGGTGAAAAATCCTTAACCACTCCTGATGCCGTGAAAATAACCGGTCCAAGATCTGAGGGTCCTTTTCAATTGGACGGGGTTGGCTTCAGGGCTGACCTCAACAATAGTTCGATGAAGCTTGACCACTCCGTCCACGCCGTTAAACAAATATCTTCCGACGGTGGGACCTCCCCGGTTTTGGGTACAAATTTGGAAGACCGAGACGGCGTTAAAGTTATGAACATTCGATCTGAGCACTCTTTTGTAAATGGAAAGACTTCTGAAGTTCATTTTGAGGATAAAGTCCAGGTCGATATTGAATCTATAAGAATGACGGGTAACCAGGCTGACTTCCTTTACGATAAAAAGACCAGGGCCTTAACTTCGTTATTCATGCAAGGTAATGTGCGTGTTACAGATCAAGAGCACTGGGCCGCTTCTCAATATGTTCAAGTTTTATTCAAAAAAAATGAATTCGTCCTCTATGGAAATCCCAGCATAAATCAAAATGGTAATGAATTGCGCGGCCAAGAAATTCGATTTCTCAAGGGCGGAAAAGAGGTGCGGGTCTCAAAAGCCAAAGCTCGTGTAGAACAAGAGGATGCAGGTCCAAGCAGTTCTAAGGGGCTTAACCTCTTAACCAAGGGGTTTTCTAAAGGGATCGCACAATGAGCGTCAATAATTTAGAAATTCAAAATATTTCAAAAAGCTTTAAGCAGCGAAAAGTGGTTGATCGCGTGAGTTTCACTGTTGAATCGGGGCAAATTGTAGGCCTCTTGGGGCCCAATGGAGCGGGAAAGACCACCAGCTTTTATATGGTTGTGGGGCTCGTCAAACCTGATGGCGGAGACGTCCTTATTAACAATCAGAGTATTGGGCGACGTCCTATGTATCAACGTGCTAGACTTGGTGTGAGCTATTTGCCTCAAGAGCCTAGCGTTTTTAAAAAATTAACTGTCGAAGACAATATTCTTGTCGGTCTTGAAGCCTGTGCCCTTGATAGTGCGGCTCAGAAAGAAAAGTTAGAAGACCTTTTAGAGGATTTTAAAATTCGTCACGTGCGGCATAATTATGCTTACTCTTTGTCTGGGGGTGAACGCCGCCGAGTAGAAATTGCACGGGCCTTGGCGGGGAACCCTTCATTTTTGCTTTTGGACGAGCCTTTTGCCGGTATTGACCCTATTGCGGTTGGTGATATTCAGACTATAATCAGTCAGCTGCGGCAGAGAGGTATAGGTATACTCATTACCGATCATAACGTTCGCGAAACTTTAAAAATTTGTGATCGAGGATATATTTTAAAAGACGGACGAATCCAGGTGACGGGTTCGCCCACGGAAATTGCGGAGTCACCTATAGCCAGGCAATTTTATCTTGGCGAAAATTTCAAGTTGTAGACTCTTAAAGGAGACATATGGCTTTAGAATTAAAACAAGGGCTTAGGCTTTCCCAGCAGTTGAGGATGACGCCCCAACTCCAACAGGCCATTAAACTCTTGCAGCTCTCCCGGTTGGAGTTAGAACAGACCATCACTAAAGAAATGGAAGAGAACCCTATCCTTGAAGAAGCTGGTGAAGTGGCCGAGGATGAAGCTGCGGCCAAAGAGTCTGAAAACCTCGATATGGTTGAAGACACTGAAGCTCCCCCACCGGCTGCAGACGATAACAAGAAAGAAGAATTTGAGTGGGAGAATTATGTCGAAGATAACTACAAACAATCCACCGCACAGTCGGGAATACGAAACACCGAAGAAGTTCATAACTACGAGAATTTAATTACTCGCCACGAGAGTCTTCAGGAATATCTGATCTGGCAGCTCAAACTTTCTGGGTTTAACGATGAGGAACAACGTATTGGGATCAAAATTATTGGTAATATTGACGACGACGGCTATCTCAAAGTTCCATTGGGCGAAATTTGCCCTGAAGAAAATCTTCCTGACGACGAAATTGAAGGGATTCTAAAACTGATTCAAGAATTTGATCCGCCGGGAGTGGGGGCTCGTGATCTAAAAGAATGTCTCCTTGTGCAAGCTAAAGTTTTAGGTGAAGACACCCACGATGTCGTCGACGTCATTCGAAATTACATGAAGGATCTTGAGAAGAAGAACTTCGAAGGGATCGCTAAGGCTACAGGCAAGACACTTCAAGAAGTCATAGAGATTTGCAAAATTGTTTTCGATATGGAACCCAAGCCTGGACGAGGATTCGCCACCTCTGAAACTCAATACGTAACTCCCGACGTCTATGTCTACAAAGTTGGGGATGAATACGTCGTCTCTCTCAACGAAGATGGGCTGCCTCGACTAAAAATCAGCAATTTTTATAAGAATGTGCTTTCAGGTAAGACTTCAAGCAATATCACAAAAGAATATATTCAAGATAAACTGCGATCAGCGGTTTGGCTCATTAAGTCTATTCACCAACGGCAACGTACAATTTATAAAGTTACAGAAAGTATTGTTCGATACCAACGAGACTTTTTAGATAAGGGACTAGAGTTTTTAAAGCCCATGATCCTGCGCGATATTGCCAATGACATTGGAATGCACGAGTCGACCGTAAGCCGAGTGACAACGGCCAAATACGTCCATACACCTCGCGGAATTTTCGAGCTCAAGTACTTCTTTAATAGCGGCATTAATAAGACAGATGGGGATTCTCTGGCCAGCGAGTCCGTGAAAGAAAAAATTAAAGAATTGGTTTCGAAAGAAGATTTGAAGAACCCCTACTCTGATCAAAAGATTGTGGAGCTGCTACGAGCAGATGCAGGAATCGATATTGCGCGTCGCACCGTTGCTAAATATAGAGATATATTAGGGATTTTGCCTAGCAGTAAACGCAAAAAATATTTTTAATCGAATCTCTTGCCATCTGCCGATAGAGAATGAAACTCTCCTTACAACCTTTAATGAGGAGGTATTTTATGGATTGCAAGTTTACTTTCAAGCACCTAGAACCCCTTGATTCAATTACCCAATATGCCCAAGGCCGAATCGAGAAAATCGAAAAATATAATATGCATAAAGAGATGAAGGTTCATTTTATTTTTAGCGTCCAAAAAGAAAGCCAGGAGGCCGAAGTGGTTGTTGATACCGGGGGGCAGCACTATACGGCCAAAGCCTCAGACCCTACTCTTTATGCCGCCATTGACCTTGTGGTGGATAAACTTGAACATCAACTCCGAAAGCATAAAGATAAAATCCAAAATCACCATAATTTTAATGCCAGCAATGAAGGCTATCTTAAACAGGAAATTGCGGCCCAGGCCCGTGAACTTCATGAGGATGATAACAAAGTCTTAAGGATGAAGGGGAAGAAGTAAGAGCGGGATCAGTGGTGCCCGTCTACCGGGGTTTCAAAGGGGTCTTGAGTCGGGTCGGCCAATTCGTAGGGGATTATTCTCGCTGAGCGTAGAAAAGATTTTTGCTCCTGGCCTAATCTAATGGTTTGAGGAACAGGAAAGATCAGATAGCCCTCCGTTGCATAAGCTCTAGCCAGTTTTGTAGCCTCCTCGAAACCTGGAAAATGGGCCTTTAGATTTTCAATTAGTCCATCAAAATGGGATGAGCCTGCAAAGGAGCCCTTTTCGAGGTTTTTTACTGCGATGTTTAAGCGGTAGACAAAGGAAATTAGACTATAAAGTTGAACCTGGGACACCTTAGTTTCTGGCGACATATGCAAAAAATTATGGACTCGGGTGAGGACTTCCCCAAGATTCAAGGTCATCAATGCTTGATTTGCCTCTTGAGGAGAAATAAGAGTTTCGGTTTTGCCCTCCGGTACATTGCTAGCTTTTCGTTTCTCCAAAAATCTTATAGCGTCTTGAAGATAAATGTAGCCGGCCTTAAGGGACTCTTCGTAGATTCCTACAGGAACTTGGTTATTTGCCTCAAGTACCTTTTTTTCAAGCTTTTGGCGATCATTCTCAAATTTAGGATCCCGACGTAACTCCGTGATGGCTTGCAATTGTTCGTTACGTGCGGAGAGGACCCGTCCGATACTATTACGGGGAGTAAAAAGGTTAACGATCGCCATAGTTCCTTTACATCTTTCGATTCCATCTTCGGATTTGCTCTCGGGGTTCGTCGCCGTGGCGTTGACAATAATTGGCACCAAAATTGAAAAAATGACTAAGGCGAGCCTATCAAAAAGGAGCATATTCTTCCTTTGCTAAAGTAAATCATGGATGAGCAACATATATGCCTGTTTATACACCTTTGCGGTCGGTGATATTGATCTGATCCAGGCACGACTGTTGCTCCGTATTTAAAACCATTGGAAGTTTACGGAGATATCTTTATCTATGAGAGTTTTTTTTGGTCTATTTATCTTGTTGCTAATAGGGCCCATAGCCGAATCCTCGGACGTACCAAAGACGGATTCCTTAACTGAATGCTCGACGGGTTTGGCCAATGTCCAAAGTATTCAACAGGGCGCTCTTAAATTTGACGAATCTATAAACTTTGCTCCCCCATTTCCGGCTTGGCAACTTGATCCGCGATTAAACGATCTGTTTGTAAGAGATGGTAACGGAGAAACCCAATGTGAACTGTGTTGGCCCACGGTCATGGCCAGTGCAATGGCCTACTTCAAGTATTGGAGTACGCCTCCGATTTCAATGCTGCCCCTCGTAGCCGATCCAAGAACAGCAGATTTTACCAACCAGATTCGTGAATTTGCAAAGTTAAGCGGAACTGACCCCAACACCGGGACGCACCCAGATCAAGAGGCGGCAGCAGTTCGGAGTTATCTGGAATCAGCTGGTATTGCTAATCCATGGGTCCATGTCATTGGCCCCTACGCGGAAACTTACGATCCTCCTCCGGATGAAGGCACAAATGAATATATCCGGGCGCCAGAACTCAAAGATGTTAGGGATGGAATCCAGGCCCACGAAGGTGTTGTAATGGATATCGGAGGCCACGTACTGTGGGTGGTTGGATACGATTACAACGTGGCTTGGGGCGATGATCATATCTTGTTAAAAATCGTAAATCCCCTCATAGATTACTCAGGGAGACCCATCGATTCCCGATGGGACCCCTTCACTATGACGAAAATTCAGCCGGGACAGTTCAGCCCTCCCGTGACAAAGTATGCCATTCAAGGAGCCCCCTTTGGGCGGTATAAGGGCCTAAGCTTTGCTAGAAACCTCATTATTTTCAAGGTGAAGTGATTATCTCAAGGTTTGAAACTCGCAGTCGCACCATTCAACACGTGTTCCAGAATCCACGACGCTGATATAAATCTTAGCTCATTTATTGAAGGATCGCCCGAAAGGGCTTTCATCAGGGTCTTCCTTAGACTATGGGGCGAGGTATGGTTTTTAATTTAGAGGTTTTGGACATCAAAAGAAATTTTTATCTACGGGTGAACCAAGCGTCTTGAGTAAGACAGGACGAGCTTCTACAAGGTGTCCATTTCCGTAAATGACAAGGACTCGATCGTATTTATTGAGTGCCGTGGCAATAAGAGAGACAAGGTGTTCTTCTCGAACCCCACCGCCCCACGAGGATCTCTCGCTCTGGACAAACCGATTTAAAATCTTGACCAAATACCTCATTTCTCATAGATTTTCGGGATTCTATGAGTCAATGAGGAGTTTCGAAAAATGTTTGGTGCCAAAGATTATTTCTTCACAAGTGAATCCGTTACCGAAGGTCATCCTGATAAGGTCGCTGATCAAATCAGTGATGCTATCTTAGATGAAATTTTGAAACATGATCCCAAGGCCCGGGTTGCTTGCGAGACTTTGGTCACTACAGGTGTGGCCTTTATTTCAGGGGAAATCACAACAAAGGCCTATGTGGACTTTGCTGAAACCGCACGCAAGGTGATAAACAATATTGGCTATAATGATCCCTCCTTGGGATTTGATGGTCAATCCTGCGCTGTTTTGACGACAGTGGGACGTCAATCTCCTGATATCGCCATGGGGGTGGATTCAACTGCCGGGAAGGAACAGGGAGCCGGGGATCAAGGCATGATGTTTGGTTACGCGATCGACGAAACTCCAGAGTTTATGCCTTTGACCATTAGCCTTGCTCATACATTAACTCGGACCCTTGCCACCGTAAGAAAGAGCAACACCCTAAAATATTTGAGGCCTGATGGAAAAAGCCAGGTCACCATCGAATACAAAGATGGCAAGCCCTTGAGGGCAGACGCCATAGTCCTCTCAACTCAACATCGCCCCGATGTAACCCTCGAGCAAATTCGAGAGGACGTTATTGAAAAAGTTATTAAAAAAGTTATTCCGGCTCAGCTTATTGATGGCAAAACAAAAATTTATGTTAATCCTACGGGTCGATTTGTTGTCGGCGGACCTCAAGGGGACGCAGGTCTTACGGGACGCAAGATCATCGTTGATACTTATGGTGGCCATGGCGGTCATGGCGGCGGGGCTTTCTCCGGAAAAGATCCTTCGAAGGTAGATCGCTCGGCATGTTATGCCGCTCGCCATATTGCTAAAAATGTAGTGGCCAGCGGAGTTGCCACCCGATGTATGGTTCAAGTGGCCTACGCAATTGGCATCGCCCAGCCTATGAGTCTGATGGTCAATACTTTTGGAACTGAGAAGGTTTCTTCAGAGAAAATCAATAAGGCGGTTCGCGATCTTTGGGATCTGAGGCCGGCTTCGATTGTCGAATATTATGATTTGCTCAAACCTCGTTATTTACCAACTGCGGCCTATGGTCACTTTGGTCGTCAGGAAGAAAGTTTCACGTGGGAAAGAACCGAGCGCGTCGAAGCTCTCAAAAAACTATTATAAAAAATCAACAGGAGAAAAAACCCATGGCGGATAAGTTCAAGATTAAAGATATTTCTTTGGCCGAAAAGGGCCGCCTCGATATTCAGTGGGCAGAAAGCCGGATGCCTGTTCTTATGGAGTTTCGTCGTGAATACGGAAAAACCAAGCCTCTTAAAGGTCAGCGGATCGCTGGATGTCTTCATGTTACAAAAGAGACAGCAGTTCTTATCGAAACTCTTGCAGCTGCGGGAGCTGAAATTAGCTGGTGGGGATGCAATCCTCTTTCCACAAACGACGCCGTAGCTGCGGCTTTGGCTAAAGCCGGGACGAGCATTTACGCTTGGCACGGAATGAACCGCGAAGAATTCTACTGGTGCATCGAAAAGACTTTGGAGTTTAAGCCCACGTTGACCCTAGACGATGGCGCCGATCTTATTATGACCGTGCATACGAAGAAGAAAGAATATTTGACGGACGTCGTTGGAGGCACTGAAGAGACAACCACTGGAGTGCACCGACTTAGAGCCATGGCCCATGAGGGAGCCCTAAAGTATCCCGTGATTGCCATAAACGACGCAGAAACAAAATGGGACTTTGATAACGTTTACGGGACGGGGCAATCCAGCTGGGACGGGGTCATTCGTGCCACAAGTGTTTTGATTGCGGGTAAAACATTTGTCTCCGCCGGTTATGGACATTGCGGAAAAGGGTGCTCTGAACGAGCCAAAGGAATGGGAGCTAATGTCATTGTGACTGAAGTGAAACCCACTGCGGCCCTAAAAGCGACTCTGGATGGCCACCGAGTTATGAAAATGGATGAAGCCGCACAGTACGGAGATATTTTTATTACGGCAACCGGAATGAAGGACGTGCTTGTGAAACGGCATTTTGAAGTTATGAAAGACGGTGCTGTCATCTGCAACACAGGGCACTATGACTGCGAAATTAATATTCCTGACCTTGAATCGTTAGCTGAAAGCAAACGCACTATTCGGGCTAACTGCGAAGAATACACGCTGAAAAATGGAAGGAGGGTTTATCTTTTGGCACAAGGTCGCCTCGTCAATTTGGCTGCAGCCGAAGGACATCCCAGCGAAGTTATGGACATGAGTTTTGCTAATCAGTTTCTTGGAATGGTCAAACTGGCTAAGGATGGTAAATCCATGCCTCCTGGTGTTCACGATATTGACCCCGCCCAAGATCAAATGTTGGCCCTCACAAAACTGAGAACCCAAGGCTACTCGATTGATAAGTTGACTCCAGAGCAAGTTCGGTACGCCGATGCGTATCTTGAGGGAACTTGATCGGGCAGGTTTAACAAGCTCGTTTTTCAATCAGAAAAAGTATTTTTTTGAGTCGAAATTTGGGATGATATTTTTGCTCATTTTCCCATTGACGCTCCAACCCTCGCGGGATATCGTTTTCTCTTACTTTCACAAGTATATGGGACTAAACAATTTAACTTTAGAAAAGGGATGGAAGATGAAGACGAAGGTAATGACCTTGGGCTTATTTCTCCTGGGGATGGTGGGTTGTACGTCATACCCCATAGCTCAGAACGTAAAAATGGTTTCTTTTGACGATAACGTCGGTAAAGGAACGTCCGTGGGTCCAGTCAGGGGAGAGGACTGCATTTGGTCCATTTTTGGTTATAAAATGGGTGGACTCCCCACATTAGACAAAGCCATGGCTAATGCTCGAACTCAATCGGGCGGTGGTATCACTGACGCTTTCAAATCTTCGAAGGACACCTTGAACGGAAACACACTTCGCTACATCAATAATGTGAGCACAGAAAATGATGGGTTCAATGCTGTCGTTGTAGGCAAACAATGTCTTGTCGTGAAAGGAAACGGATACAAATGAAAAATTTAAAGATTATCTTATCTGCTGGAGCTCTTATTTTAAATGGTTGTGCAACGACAACTCCGCTCCTTTCCGTGCCTGCTGTGTCCATGACCAACCCCAGCTTCCCACCAGATTATAAACCGACAAATTTGGGGGCCGTTAATTCTAAATATTGTTATGGTGAAGAAGCTTCAACCAAACACGGCGACACAGTCGGCCTTCTTGATGAAGTGACGATGAAAGCTCAGAAGGAAAAGAATGCCACTTTCATCAGTGACGCTCATTATTCATACGAAGGCGCTTCATGCATTGTTCTTGAAGGGACTGCAATGAGATGATTTCTTCCGTACTCATGTTTTTTAAGACCCCTATCTTGAGATAGGGGTTTTTTTTGGTTAAGACTTGTCCTCCTTGACATCCAAAACTCCTGTATTGCAACGTATAGCAACATATGGTAGCAAATTCTTCTGTGGCGAATAAGAAAATAACAACGACGGTTTACATCACTGAGGAGCAGAATCTCTTGCTCAAAGAACTTAATCGCAGAACAAAGGTTCCTGTGGCGGAGTTCATTCGAGAAGGCATTGATTTAGTTTTAGAAAAGAATAAATCCCGGTTGCCTGGACAAATGGAATTTGTTGGAGAGGCAAAAAAGCCTTGAACAACACTGGCGGCGAACTTACGCCTCTCGATCATATTAGAAATTTTTCAATTATTGCCCATATCGATCATGGCAAGAGCACTCTTGCCGATCGCCTTCTAGAAGAAACCGGCGCCCTTAGCCAACGGGAACTTAAAGACCAATTTCTGGACAACATGGAACTGGAACGGGAACGGGGCATCACCATTAAGGCGCAAACCGTGCGACTTGATTTTAAATCTAAGGATGGAAAGACTTACCAACTCAATCTTATCGATACTCCTGGGCACGTTGATTTTAGTTACGAAGTTTCAAGATCATTGGCCGCAAGTGAAGGAGCCATTCTCGTCGTCGATGCTTCACAAGGTGTGGAGGCCCAAACCTTAGCTAATGTCTATATGGCCATTGATAATAATCTTGAGATCATTCCCGTCCTCAATAAAATTGATTTACCGGCAGCGGATCCCGAGAGTGTGCGAAGTCAAATTGAGGACACCATCGGAATAGATGCCAGCGAGGCTATCCTAGCTAGTGCTAAAGAAAAAATCGGTATTGCTGAAATTTTGGAGGCCGTTGTTCAGAAAGTCCCTCCTCCAAAAACTGATAAGGCAGGCGTTCTTCGAGCTCTCATATTTGACAGCTGGTTTGATCCCTACCAGGGAGTGGTCATTTTAGTGAGGGTTGTCGACGGCAAAGTAACACCGGGAGCAAAAATTCGTCTTATGGCCGTGGGTAAAGATTTTGAAGTTCTTAAAGTCGGAGCTTTTGCCCCGTTTGCGCGAGAAATGCCCGAGCTCAATCCCGGAGAGGTGGGCTTTATCATTGCTAATATCAAAGACGTCCATGACACCAAAATCGGTGACACGGTGACCGATGCAAAGAAGCCCACAACCCAAGCTCTAAAAGGTTTTAAGGTTGTAACACCGATGGTGTTCAGTGGGATTTTCCCGGTGGACGGGCCCGATTATGAGAACTTAAGGGATGCCTTAGATAAATTGACTCTTAATGACTCAAGTTTTACCTATGAACCAGAAACAAGTCTTGCTTTGGGGTTTGGCTTTCGCTGCGGGTTTTTGGGGCTCCTCCACATGGAAATCATCCAAGAACGCCTCGAACGTGAATACAAACTCAATCTTATTACAACCGCACCGAGCGTTGTTTACCGCGTGACAAAGACAAATGGTGAAGTTTTGGAATTAGAAAACCCAGCCCTTCTTCCACCTACAACCAGTATTTTGAAAATGGAAGAACCTATAATTCAAGCCACGATACATTGCCCCACGGAATTTATCGGTGGAATCTTGAAGCTTTGCGAAGAAAAGCGAGGCGTGCAAAAAAAATTAGAATACGTTACGTCAATTAAAGCGATAATTATCTATGAGCTTCCACTTAATGAAGTAGTTCTTGATTTTTACGATAAGCTTAAAAGTATTTCTAAAGGTTATGCCTCCCTGGATTACGAATTCTTGGAGTTTCGAGAAAGTCAGCTTGTCAAAGTGGACATCCTTATCAATGGCGACCAAGTGGATGCCCTTTCTCTTATCGTTCATGAGAGTAAGGCGTATAATCGAGGTCGAAAGCTCACGGAGAAGTTAAAGGAGTTACTCAGTCGACAACAGTTTCAGGTCGCTATTCAGGCCGCTATTGGGGCAAAAATCATCGCCCGAGAGACTCTTGGCGCGCTGCGAAAAGACGTCACTGCGAAATGTTATGGCGGAGATATCAGTCGTAAGCGTAAACTCTTAGAGAAACAGAAAGAGGGAAAAAAGCGGATGAAACAGGTGGGTAGCGTCGAAATCCCCCAAGAAGCTTTTTTAGCCATATTGAAAGTGGAGGAATAATGTCAGCGAAGAAAAACACCGGAGATAAAAGGGGGACCTGGAGTAGTGGAATGGGGTCCTTGGTCCTCGCCGTGCTTGTGGCTCTGGCGATTCGTTGGGCTCTGATCGAGGCCTATGTCATACCGTCGGGAAGTATGCTCCCTTCGTTGCTTATTCAGGACCATATTTTTGTAAATAAACTCATTTACGGAGTGAGAATTCCATTTTCAAAGGAGTGGCTCCTCAAATTTCGTTTGCCGGAAAAAGGTGAGGTGATCGTTTTTAAATACCCCGAAGACGAGAGCACATTTTTTATTAAACGAGTTATTGGGACTCCCGGAGATCGGGTTTCATGGGACGGGACGCAGCTCACGATTAACGGCGAAAAAGTCGCCACTCAACCCAATCCAGAGAAAGACTTTTTCATGTCTATTTTGAATGATGAAGAGATGTCTGGTGGCAAAGAATCCTACGAAATTTTAGAAGAGAATCTCAATTCTCACAAGCATCCGACTCTTATAAAAAAAGAAGCCATGCACGTCCAATGGGATAATCAAGAAGTTCCAAAGGATTCTCTTTTTGTAATGGGCGATAATCGCGACAATTCAAATGACAGCCGATACTGGGGTTATGTCCCCGTAAATAATATCTTAGGGCGAGCCATGTTCGTGTGGTTGAGTTGTGACTCAACCCTTCCGGGACCTCTTAGTTTTGTTTGCAACCCTCTTTCCATCCGATTTAAGCGATTCTTTCACCAAGTTAAATAAAAAGACGTGGCGAAGAGTAAGAGAAACGTCTTTCGGGAATACGTTGAGAGCTTCGTGGTGGCGGTAGTCATTGCCCTCGTCTTACGAACTTTCGTTATAGCGGCCTATAAAATTCCAACGGGAAGCATGATTCCTACTCTAAAAATTGGGGACTGCCTCTTTGCCTTGAAGCTTCCTTATGGGTTTCATTTGCCCTTTAGCCACTTGATCCTTTTTGGGCCACAGTCTCCGGATCGCGGAGATGTGGTGGTTTTTAAATATCCTGAGGATCCAAACATTTCTTTTGTAAAAAGAGTTATTGCTTTGCCTGGGGACAAAGTTGAAATCCGACAAAAAAGGGTTTTTATAAATGACAAGATTTTGAGGTACGAGCCCGTATCAGCAGAAGACGACCAAACCAAAGATATTCCAATGAGAGAGCTCTATATTGTCCAAAGAGAGACCATCGGATCCCATCAACATTATGTCATGTTCAGGCGGGGAGAGGACGACGATTCGTACGGACCTTTAGTCGTCCCCGAGAAGAAACTTTTTGTATTAGGCGACAATCGGGATTCGTCTGACGATAGCCGCTCTTGGGGGCTGGTGCCCTTTGAGAACCTAGAAGGCCGGGCGACTTTAATCTGGTGCTCGTTAGACTGGGAAAAGCGTGGGCGTAAACTTGGCCTTCCCTCTTTACGGGGGGAGCGGCTCTTTACATTAATTCAATAGGTTTCGTCTTTTGACTTAGGATTATGAGTTTGAAGTGGATAACCCCCCAAATAAATTTCCATGAGTCTTTCGAAAAAGAGAATTGAAGAATTCGCTCTAAGATCGAGACCCTTTATAGTTATAGATTGCTGGTGGGTGGTCATGGTCGCTAAAGCACCGGTTTTTTGAAAAGCTTCTTGGATAAGGGGAATTTCCACTCTTTCAAGCATAATCACCCAGTTGACATCGTTAAGAGAAATATCTAAGGAGGTCCCCGTCAGCGTTATTGAACTTTGAAATGGACTGGCTTTACCAAAATAGGTCTTTTTGTAGCCGTTTCCACTCCACAAAAGTTGGCTAAAAGTTGGGGCATTCTTGATTAAGAAGTCTACATCCACTTCTCTCGCCCTCAACCCTTGAAGAACTTGAGTTAATTCCGTTCGTAAATAAGATTTGCCCCTCTTACCAGGGCTCTTTGCTAACACCTGTCTGCAAATCTGGGCCTCGCCTTGAGGAGCGCCTGAACCCTGGATCGTAGCTGCGTACGAAGAAAAGTTAAAGCATATGACCAAACCTGAAATCAGTATTAGAATTCTATGCATCCTCACCGCCTTGAACGGCCAATTTGCAATATTTGATCCTAGGTTTGATCTAGTTACGACTATTTAGATGAGCGCTTATTCGAGCCCATTGTGGAGATTTATAAAACTTACATTTAAGATTTTCTTTTTTATCGATGAAGCAGTGGCTGATGATCGCCAATATCGTAAGTGAAATGAATCTGGTCAGAAATCTCAAAATCTATGGAGCTTAGGGTTTTTTCGTCTAACGGGGGGGTGATTTTCAATATAAAGCTCCGGGGCAACAGATCTCCCCTCGTTGCTTATGACTTGGCTCACTCTTAACAAGCGAATAGCGGGGATGTTGACAGCAAAGCTTTCTACAACGTCTTTTACCAGCGACCGATAAAATATGAGGGTTTCTCTATTGGGGGTCGCTGCCAGTGCATAGCCTCCTCCACCCGGTTTTTGCGACTTATATCTAACGCGAACGACCTCCCCATTTTTTAGATAAAGAGTTGCAACAGTAATCAAATTAGGTCCTGGACTAATCACCTCTACATTGGACGGAAGGCCTTGCGGGTTAAAGCTAATTGAGTTCAAGCCTCTAGTGATAGTGACGCGAGAAATAAATTGAGGCGGAATTGAGTTAGATATCTTTTTAAACATACGGTCATAGTTTGGATTTTCTTCCGAACTGCTTCCACTTGTATTGGTCCCCCCTAGACGATCCCGGCATTTCTCCAACGACAGAGTGGTGGCTCGGGTGAACTCAGACCCGTAGACGAAATTACGTCCTATGAATATCAAAACAAGAAAAGTACTTACAAATCTCAATTGAACCCTTAACGACCTCTGAGGTCGTTTTGAAAATGTGGAAAACATTGCAAGATCCAGGCACGGTGGACTGGACTCTGGTGCGATTATACGTAGAAAGGACCGCCTGCCTGGTGGTTAATTCATATACGAGTGCGAATTTTTGTCAGTGTTGTGTCCGATTCTTGCGCGAACTTGGATTTATAGGCAAAGGCTTCAGGCAACGGCCATCGGTTTGGGGAGTCAGGGTGGGGGAGGTTGATTCACCAATTTATACAAAGCGCCCCCTAAGTGATGAGCTTTACCTTTTAAGTCATTAAGATCTTCAGCTTCAATAAGAGATTGCGTCTCTCGCAATGAAGCGAATGCTATTTCATAATACCTGATCTTATCTTTAAAAGATCTCTTAGTTGATCCTTCAGCCAGATTTAATGGAATCGATAATGCGGCTCTGCAGAGTTGATCTCTTGCGTAAGCTGGCAATTCCCTATGCTTTTTACAGTCTTTGTAAAACTCAATGGCCAGGGAGTGGGTTCTAAAATTTTGAAGCGACATTCTGATTCTCCTTTTTAAAAAAATTAAGTTCCGCTCAAGTGAAACTTAATTTTTTTAAAAAGGAGAACTTTAAGATGCTTCAAAATTTTAGAACCCACACTTTAGCCCTGGAATTTTACAAAAACTGCTCAAAGGTGAAAATGCCAGGTTTTATAAGGTCCCAATTTCAAAGAGCAAGCCTTAGCATCCTTAATAACTTAGCTGAGGGCAGCGCAAAAACTTCCTTCAAGGATAGGGCTCGATTCTATGAAATAGCATTAGCTTCTTTTAGGGAGTGTGAAAGTATGCTCCTTGTTTTAGAGCAAAAGGAATTAATGGCTAGATACGATAAACTTGGAGCTTCACTTTATAGATTGCATAGATTCACCCTGAACCCAGACGCAAAGAACCGATTCCCTGACCTGATCCCAGCTTACCTGAAGCCTTAAACCTGTGAACAGGTCCTTCCCTATTCGTTCCACTCTAAAATCACAAAGAACCCATTTTTATGACCATTTTTCAACGCCAGGTCCATTGACAAAACCCCTGGGTTTCATTACTCTTTTTCACGATGAACCTCGCGGGGCGCTCCCTCACCGATATCTCTGATTTAAGTCGTGAGGAAGTCGTTTTTCTCCTAGCTGAGACAAAATCTTTAAAAATGAATTCTTCGAGGCCAACGCCACTCCCTGCACCCGGTGGCAGGAGTGTTGCCCTTCTTTTTTTTGAGCCTTCTACCCGCACCCGGACTAGCTTTGAAATGGCGGCCTTTCGCCTTGGCCTCAGAGTTCTTCATCTTGAGGCCAGCTCTAGCAGTGCCCAAAAAGGCGAAACTATTTACGACACGGCCAAAAATGTCGAGGCCCTTAGTCCCCACGGTATGGTCATCCGCCATTCAGGAAGCGGGATTCCTCTTCAAATTTCAAAACTTTTAAAAATTCCCGTCATTAATGCTGGCGATGGATTTCATGCCCATCCTACTCAGGCCCTCCTTGATGCTTTTACAATTCAAGAGAAATTTGGAAATATTTCTGGACTCAATATTCTTATTATAGGGGATATTGCCCATAGTCGCGTGGCCAGGAGCAATATCGCTCTCCTAAGAATGCTTGGAGCAAAGATCAAGGTCTGCGGACCACCGACTCTCATTCCTCCTTTGGCCTCGGAGCTGGGAGTGGAAGTGACTGATCGACTTGATGAGAATTTGGCCTCTGCCGATGTTATTATGGCCCTTAGAATGCAAATGGAAAGACAAAGCTCTTTTCAAATTCCTTCTCTTAAAGAATATACGACTCGGTTCGGGATCACCCAAGAAAGACTAAATTTAATAAAAAAGGACGCTATTATTTTGCATCCTGGGCCCGTGAACCGAGGGATTGAGATCATGTCGGTGGCCTTAAGGGATCCTCGATGTCAAATTATGGAGCAAGTGGAGAATGGAGTTTTGATGAGGTCGGTTTTGCTTAGAGAATTATTAGGAGTTGCTTGTTGAGCGCCACTTTTAAAAATGCCATTCTCTTTGACCCGAGCCTTAGAATAAATACTTTAGGCAGTATCGTGACTGAAGGCGGAAAAATCGTCGAGATCCTTAAAGACAAAAACGCCGACTCAGGGAAAATCTACGATTTAGCTGGTCAGCATTTGATGCCGGGCTTTGTGGACCTCCACGTTCATTTTCGTGAGCCCGGTCATGAACATAAAGAAACCATCGGCACGGGCACTCGTGCCGCAGCAGCGGGGGGATTCACCACGGTCTGTTGTATGCCCAATACAAATCCGGTCAACGATTCGAGTTTTGTCACTCAATATATAATGGAGAAGGCTCATCAACAGGGCGTGGTGCGGGTATATCCCATCGGAGCTATAAGCAAGAATCTAGAAGGCAATGCCATGGCTGGTATTCACGGAATGATCCAAGCTGGTTGTGTGGCCCTAAGTGATGACGGCAAATGCGTGATGAATGCCTATCTTGTGCGGAAAACTTTAGAGTATTTGAAAAGCTACAACGTTCCATTGATCGAACATTGTGAAGACGAAAACTTGGTTGGCCGCGGGGTGATGAATGAAGGCCTCGTAAGCTCGCAAATCGGCCTTCGAGGAATTCCCCACGCCGCTGAGGATGTGATCGTCTCAAGGGATATTAGTCTAAGCGAACATACAGGTGGCCCATTGCATCTGGCCCATCTTTCTTCGAGGGGAGCGGTGGAATCCATTGCTCACGCTAAAGCCCGCGGATTAAAAGTCACCGGTGAAGTGACCCCCCACCACCTTTTGCTTACGGATGAGTCTCTTCGAAGCTATGATACATCGTTTAAGATGGCCCCACCTTTACGCACGGAGGCTGATCGAAGATCTCTGGTTGCAGCCCTTCAATCGGGAGTGATTGATTGCATAGCCACCGATCACGCGCCTCATAGCGAAGAGGATAAAAACACCGAGTTTGAAAGTGCGGCCAATGGAATAGTGGGTCTTGAAACGGCGTTTTCGGCTTGCTACAAGCTAGTTCTGACGGGGGAGCTGACCCTAGAAAGACTTGTGGAGAGTTTAACGACCTCGCCTGCGAAAATATTCAACTTTCGCGATCGAGGGCAACTCAAAGTAGGAATGCTTGCTGACTTTACTGTGATCGACTTGAAGAAAAATTGGAAAGTCGATTCAAATCAATTTTTTTCTAAATCCAGAAATACTCCGTTTGAGGGGTGGGATCTTAAATCTCAAGTTACCCGAACCGTGGTTGGGGGAGAAGAAATTTTCAATATTGAAAAGGGAATATGTCTGTAGGAGCTAGAGAAAAGGGTTATCTGGTTTTAGAAGATAAAAAAATATTCAGCGGTGTTTTTAAAAATCTCAAAAAAATATTTGGAGTCGGGGAGGTCGTTTTTAATACCTCAATGCAAGGGTATCAAGAAATTGTGACCGACCCAAGCTACTATGGTCAGATTATTGTTATGACCGCCCCGGAACAAGGCAATTACGGGGTGGCCACCGAAGATGAAGAGTCAAAAAAAATTCATGCCGAAGGCTTTATTTGTGTTGAACTTAATGATTCTTTTACTCCTGGCCGAAAGAATTTCTCTGATTCCCTTCAAGAGGCGGCAAAACCCATACTCACCGATGTTGATACTCGCGCTTTAACTTTGTACTTACGTTCTCGGGGAACACCCTATGGGGCCATTGTTACGGCTCCAAGCGAAAATGAAGCTCTTGATTTGGGTTTGTCTTTGATTTCAGACAAAAAGCGACGAATCGCTACCGATTGGTGCTATGAGGTGACCGTGAAAAAGACGGAAGTCCATAAGGGGCAAGCTGAAAGAGGCCGAGTGGCGGTTTTTGATTTTGGAACAAAATCAAACATTGTGGGTGAACTCAAGGCCCGATTCAGTGAGGTCGCGGTTTTTGGATCGCGATCTTCGGCGCTGGAAATTTTGGATTGGGACCCTCAAGGGGTGGTTTTGACGAACGGCCCTGGGGACCCGGTGGGCGTCCAGGGTTCGGTCCAAGAAATAAAAAATCTTTTGGGTCAAGTGCCTCTTTTTGGAATATGCATGGGGCATCAGTTGCTGGCCTTAGCCGTCGGGGGAAAGACATTTAAGCTCAAATTTGGACATCGGGGCGCCAATCACCCGGTCAAAAATATGGCCACTGGGGAAATATACATGACTTCCCAAAACCATGGGTATGCTGTCGATGAAAACTTGCCATCGGGGGTAATTTTAAGTCAAATCAATCTCTATGATAAAACAGTGGAGGGGATTGAAATTCCGACTCAGAAAGCTTGGAGCGTGCAATACCATCCGGAGGCTTGCCCCGGTCCCCATGACTCAAGAAAGCTATTTGATTATTTTGCGGATTGGGTAAAGAGATGACAACCTACGAAAAAATTCTAGAGCAACTGATCCAACACTTTACTGGTGCTGAATATCAGAGGGAAGTTCTTGAGGCCAAGCGAGAGTTTTTTGAGCGAGCGGGGATCGTCG
>Ga0206996_1107_pt1 | contig 21228 bp, 15 predicted proteins | sample Alteio_BWMinCont_2_FD_153467 | JGI IMG/M metagenome (GOLD analysis project Ga0206996, IMG submission 153467) | Enriched cells from forest soil in Barre Woods Harvard Forest LTER site, Petersham, Massachusetts, United States -... | ecosystem: Environmental > Terrestrial > Soil > Temperate forest >...
ATCAAATTGTTGCGAAACACATTACCAGGGATATTTATATAGGTTTGGGCTATAACCTTGATCTTCATTGGGGGATAACAGACTATGGATACTCAGACGGAAGGCTGACTGATTACAGAAAATACACCCTTGCGACGAACTCTACCCAGCCTCATTCTATTTCCACAGGGCCGTCACTGAATTTCTTGTTCGATAATCGAAGAAATTCTATATACCCGCTCCGGGGCGCTTACTTAAATGTAGTTTATCGTCCGAATTTTATGTTCATGGGAAGCGATCAGAATTGGCAGAGCTTGCTGGTAGATTACAGGAAATACTTCAAAATACCAGGATATAAAAATACGGTGCTGGCTTTCTGGAGCTATGCATGGCTGACCCCTGTGGGAAACCCTCCATACCTGGATCTTCCAAGTACCGGATGGGATACTTATTCGAATATTGGTAGAGGGTATATTCAAAGCCGTTTCCGGGGAGATAATTTGTTGTATGCAGAAACCGAATTCCGTTTTGTTTTTACTGAAAATGGTTTGTTGGGAGGTGTTTTTTTCCTGAATGCACAGACTGTTTCAGAATGGCCAAGTAATAAGTTCGAAACTATTTTACCCGGTGCAGGTACAGGGATCCGGATAAAAATCAACAAACACTCCAACACTAATTTTGCGATCGACTATGGATGGGGGGTCGGTGGCTCGAATGGTATTTTTGTCAATCTTGGTGAGGTATTCTGATCAATACTCCTTTTCACTTTCAATTCCGAAAAGTTTCCCCTTCTTCCAGAGTTCCTTTTCTTCATCAAGCATCTTCTTGTTTCGGGTGGTGAGTGGGGCAGGGTCAAGGCTTGTCAGATCTGGTTTGCCTGCATTGACCCATGCTGTATACCAGAAACTGGATGTTTCCACAATTGCTTTTTGGAGTTGTTTTTCGACCATACCTTTTAGAGCCTCATGAAAAGCTTTGGAATATTCATCGGAATGTATAGGCTGACCAAATTTATTTTTAACGGGAGCTCCGCTTGCATCCATTTTGTAAACATGATCAGCTCCCATTTTAATCTTGGTGTTTTTATCAGCTAGCAGCAGCGTATCTTTAAGTTTGTGTGAGGATCCCCCATAACTCTTTACGAACATCAGGGATGAAATGTGCCTCAGAGGTATGATAATTATAATCCTTTCCAAACATTTCAGGAAGCTGACTCTCCCAAAATGAATGAATGCCTTTCTGGTCAGTCATTTGACCATCGTGATTAGCAGAGGTATGAAGGGGCATGTGTGCATCACCGAGATAATGTCCAAGATCACCAGCAATGAACAAGATCTCTGTTTTCCTTTTTTCTTTAAAAGCTTTGGTTAGCTTATCCATCATGTCCATTACATACCATGGTAAGATACCATTCTGCTGAAGAAATTTCTCATCATATTTGGCCTTGGCATCTGCCATGGTCAATGGAAGGCTATCTATTCCCCCGAAATTTTCCAGATCGATGTAGTGCCTTGGATTTTCGGCTTTATCGTTCAGGGTATATTTACGAAGATCAGGAACCGTGCTTTCCTGTGTAATGAAATCGATGTGATTATAGAAAAAAGATTGTACCGGTTCAGGAAGGGCAAGTACAGCAGCGCGATTGATATGCTCATGACCGAATACGCCCCAGGCAAGGAAGAACCGAGTTGCAAGGATGATGAATAGGAATAGAGTTGCTACAGAAAATTTATTCTTGTTTATCATGGATTGGTTTTAAAATAAAATGAAAATCAGGAATTGGAATATAAAGCCATTTTATTGCCTTCTAGGTCACGGAACAGAGCATAATACCCTACCGCATTATCGATATACGTTCTGGGAATAACCAGGGTCCCATCGGGGTTTTCATTTTTAATCAATGCTTTCTCCTTGAGAACCACGCCCCCGTAAAATGCAATTCGTTTCAGGGTTTCAGACATATCAACCACTCTGAAAAACAGAACTGGTCCCTGATTAGGAATCAGTTTTTCCTTTACCTTCATGATGGCTCCTGTAATTCCCTGACCTTTGTCATTCATAATACCATATAGAATGGACCCCAGCATTTTGACTTCCACATTGATCTGAAAGACCTTGGAATAAAAATCCACGGACTCGTCAAATGCAAATGCAGGAATTTCGAACCAGGTGATCATGGGTTACGTAAAGATAGACGGAAAAGAACAATGTGAACATCTGTATCTCATTTTCAGAGCCCTCTGAAAATGAGATACAGATGAAACAGGTGATCGTTTTTCGAGTCGGTAAATGTACGGAATTCTCTAATCCTCAGGTTAACAAATGTTTAACGATTAGTTACTTGGAATTAAGCAGGATAAGGTAAAAAAAGAGATCTAATTGTAAGGAATGGCATTATGGGGTCATTAAATTTGGGTTAAATAGTGGAATCTTGGTCGAATTACCCGGATCAGCCATGTCGAAAGCATTGAAATTTTATTACATTTGCCCCGTAAAGTGATTATCCTATAAGAATCCTGAGCCCTCAGGAAAGTCCGAAACCACTTTACAATAAGCAAAAAATCTTTATTTAAACAAACTAATCCTTCTTCAGATGAAAAAGAAATTACTTTTATTTTGCGCTATTGCAAGCACCATGTTTTCAGTGGCTCAGACAGCTCCCTGCTCTGAACTGTTTTACTCGATGTACATTTGTGGATCGGGAGATAACAAAGCAATGGAGATCTACAATCCTACAAATGCTTCTATTACATTGACAGGAATGTACCGTGTAGCTCAATACTATGCTGGTCACACCACCAACCCGGATGTAAAACTTTTGCAGGGAACAATCGGTGCGTATTCAACCTTTGTTATTGCTTGCGGTCAGGTAACAACTGACTCCGTGCTTACAGCAACTCCGCACTATGCTACTGCTCCTTGCGATACTGCTTTAATCCGTGTATCCAATCAGTTGGATACCGCACACTACCCTGGAGCTCTTTATTTCAGCGGAACTTCTGCTTTGACCCTCGACAAAAACGTAGGAACCATGGCATCTCCAATTTGGATACCGGTGGATATTTTTGCCTGTATCGGTGAGTACCCAACTTCACCAGTTGATGGTAAGCACTACGGATGGTGGAATGTTTCTCCATATGCTTCTGCTACCAGCGGTCATTCTTGGACCAAATACCACACCCTGATCCGTAAAACAACCGTTCAGGTTGGTACTTCTACGAACCCAACATCCGGAACCTGGGACGTCGCTACACAGTGGGACTCTCTTCCAGACAGTCATACTGGTATTACTCCTAACTTTTACCCACAACCTAACCAGAACTCTACTAACCAAAACACTCACTTCTGTACTTGTAATCCTAGCAGTGTACAGGAATATGCTGATGTAGTTCACGTCAATATCTTCCCGAACCCAACAGATGGCGGAATTGTGAATGTAATTGCCGGCAAATCTATTGAGATGATCCAGGTTTACAATCTGGTAGGTCAGATTGTCCTCGAAGAAAAAATGACTAACCCACAATTGTGGGTCAGCTTTAACACCAGTGGTCTTGCTAAAGGCACTTACCTGGTAAAGAGCTCCTTCGGAAACAACGAAGCTCACGTTTCTAAAGTTATCCTTCAATAATATTTCTTTATAAAACTTATTGTAAAAGCCGGGACCCTGTGTCCCGGCTTCTTACAGTTTAATACACGGTACTATGAAGACGATCAAACTCATTGCCATCTTTTTTCTTTTCGTCCTGACCGCATCTGCTCAGAAGAGCGGGGTTAAGGGAGTTATTAAAGATGGAGCCACTGGAGAGCCTGTGATAGGAGCCAATGTAGTGCTTTCCAATGGTAAAGGCGGAGTAACAGATACCGCAGGTCGATTCTTTATAGCCGCAGATAGCGGTTCCTATACCGCAAAGATTTCTCTTCTTGGGTTCATTCCCCAAACAATAAAAGTTACTTCCGGTGTAAAAGCCCGTAGTGTAAGTATTTCTCTGGAAAGTAAGACCCTCTCCCAGGTAGAAATTATTGCCGATGTGGCCCGTACCAGAGAAACCCCAATCGCATTTTCAACTATTGATGCACAAAAACTTGAAGAAGAATTGGCCTCCCGTGATATTCCAATGCTGCTAACCTCCACACCGGGTGTGTATGCTACGAACGGAGGAGGTGGAATGGGTGACGGAAGGGTAACGATTCGTGGATTTGATCAAACCAATGTCGGAGTACTGATTGATGGTATTCCTACGAATGATATGGAGAACGGTGCTGTTTACTGGTCAGACTGGGCAGGACTAGGTGATATAACCCGCAGTGTACAAGTACAACGTGGTTTGGGCGCATCCAAACTGGCGGTCGCGTCTATCGGGGGTACAATCAATATTATGACAAAGGGTATAGATGCTAAACCGTCTATCAGCATTGCTCAGGAATTCGGAAGCGATATGCTTCTTAAAGAAACACTCTGTGCAACTACCGGTCGCATGAAAGGCGATTGGGGTATTACAGTTGCAGGCAGCAGAAAAACAGGCGACGGATGGGTGGATCAAACCCCTTATCAGTCATGGTCCTATTTTGTCAAAGTTGAAAAAAGAATCAAGAACCATACTATTGCATTTACTACGAATTCAGCACCCCAAAGCCATAGTCAGCGTTCTTACAATCAAAACATTGGTGCTTTCGATCTGGGTTACGCGGAGAAGCTGGGAGTGAATCCCAATGACAGAAACTATGCAGGAACAAATGCAACCTCAAATTATGGAATTGGTTATAACCAGTTATGGGGCCCTTTAGACCGCTGGACAGGAAATGTCTCCCTATATGGGGTTGTTGGACCTAAAGATACCCTTAGCCATAACAAGTCGGATGTGAATACTAAGGTGAATTTTTTTAATAAGCCTGTTTACAACCTGAATGAGTACTGGAATATCAGTGATAAACTGTATTTATCTACCGCCTTATATGCATCAACAGGTACAGGAGGAGGAACCAGCTTATACGTCAATCCATCCATAAGCTATTACCCAAACGGACAGGTGAATCCAAGCTCTGGATATTTACCGAATGGACAGATGAATATCCAATCGATTTATGATGCAAATAAGACGAGCTATTTCGGTATAGATCCAGGACTTGTTCCCAACCAACATAAAGCTACCAACTTCCTATATGCTGCCATGAACGATCACAAATGGTACGGAGGTCTTTCTACGCTGACTTATAAATTAAACAAAGCAGTCACTCTGACTGTTGGACCAGACCTGCGCTGGTATAAGGGTTCACATTATTGGCAGGTGTATGATCTTCTTGGAGGGGATTACACAACAGACGAATCAAATCTTAATCTCAATTACAAAAATAATCCGGAATTGCAAGTCCTTCATGTAGGAGATAAATTCCATCTAAACTATGATGACTATGTGAAATATGGCGGTGCCTTTCTCCAGGCCGAATATGTGAAGGACAAAATAAGTTCATTTGTTACCGGCACCTATGTTCAGACAAGCTACCAGCGCATAAACAATTTTGACAGTAGTGCCCAGGCTGGTCGTGTAAGTCCATTAATGGAATACTATGGATATACTGCAAAAGCAGGAGCAAATTATAACCTGAATGATCACCACAACGTATTTTTGAATGCCGGCTATATTGTAAAAGCACCTCCCTTCAACAACGTATTTGACTATGGTACCGTTCCTGCAGTAGGAGCAGATAACCAAAAAATTGCATCCATTGAAGCCGGATACGGGTTTAAGTCCCGTTATATTGCTGCAAATATTAATGCCTATTATACTAACTGGCAGAACAGACCTCTTACCTATCCTCTTGCCTTACCAGATCCTAAGAATCCAGGTCAAACCATTTATGCCAACCTGAATGGAATGGATGCCCTTCACAGAGGGGTGGAATTGGATTTTACCTCCAAACCCACAACCAAAATAACCATTGGAGGAATTATGATGCTGGCCAACTGGACCTGGAATTCCGGAGGATATGCTCAGGTATATGATCAGTATGGAAATTCACTTGAAACGATTCATTATAATGCCCAAGGTGTTCACGTGGCCAACGCGCCTCAAACACAGTATGGCTTAAATGTCCGTTATGAACCCTTCAAGCATTTTTATGTAAAAGTACAATGGACCTATTTTGCACGGATCTATGCACAGTTTACCCCCGATCAGTTAAATGTCGATCCGACTGTAAACCCATTTTATGCTGCACACCCTGGAATTGATGCATGGAGACTTCCGGACTATCAACTGGTTGATCTGCACATTGGTTATCAGATCAGATGCATTAACCACATCAAGGTTGACCTGGCTGCACATGTATTAAACCTTTTCAATAACGAGTACATTGCGGAGGCAACCAATGGAAACTCATTCGATGCAAGCTCTGCCCTGGTCTATTTTGGTCAGCTCAGAAGTTTTCTCCTTTCTATGAAAGTAACTGGCTTCTAAGCTTTTTTTAAGAGGAAAAATTTGGGAATACCATAAATTGATCTTATCTTGTATTCTCGTTTAAGATTAATCGTTATTTCATTTTTTAATTTCACTAATCATTCTTGGAGCTGATGGGACACGCCACACCTATACGCAGCATTCGGAACAGTTATATACTGTTCATAGCTGTAAGCATTCTTTCTTTCTTCACTACTTTTTTGCATGCTCAGCCTGCATGCGGAGGAGTAGAACGGTGGGGACAGAAGGTGCTCGTTGACACAGCAGCCAATTCAATTAATTTTACACCCGATACGATTACCGTGAATCAATTTGATTCATTGCCTTCTTATCCTCCGAATTCAAATGCCCCCCGGACGGCCCCTTTGGAATTTAAAACCTATGCAATTCATGGGCGTTTGGAAGCCAAGCGGAATGAAACAGATAATGATTATCACATCATCCTCTGGGATGGAGGAAGCCTGACCTGTATCTGCGAAATTCCTGATCCGGTTTGTGCCGGAGCCGCTACTTCACATTGGGTCAGTGATTTCATTCAAGCCAGAAACTGGTCTGATACCCATGTCGGATTACCAACGAATGATGGAGTGAGCCTTCAGTCGCGGGTCATTATTACCGGTGTTGGATTTGTGGACCCCCCCCACGGACAATCCGGAGTCGCTCCGAACAACATGGAGTTACATCCGGTGCTCCATTTGGATTGGGAAGATCCGCTCAGCGGAATCAATGATGCAACAGAATATGTTCATGTCACTGTGGGTCCAAATCCTTTCTCTGTGTCAACCGAAATTCAACTCAATACTAAACTGAATAACCTCGGTAAAGTGACCATAACGCTTTTTGATATACTCGGCGAAGAACTTCAAACCACTGCAGTTCCTACCATCGGAAATAGCCAAATAGATTATATCCTGGAAAAAAATGACCTTAAACCTGGAGTATACCTCTATCGGTTAAGGAACAACGGAGATATTCTTTATGAGGGAAGGCTGGTCGTACAATAATCCCTTAAATCAATGATTCTGAAAGGTCCTGCGAAAGCGGGACCTTTTGCATTACAATCTGATTTGCTTAACTAAACGATAACCCATATATAAAGTTTAAACGGCCGCCATTTCCTATATTCGTAGAGAGTTTAACATAAGGTTCAAGAGTGACTACCCTACAAGAGTAACAGACCCCAACGCTGTTACAGTCTGAAACCACTCCAGGAAACACAATCGTTTTTAAATATTCTTTCTTCTGCGTCAGGGAAACTTACTACTTATGGGTTTGTATTCTTTTTGAAGAGTGTGTGTACAAATCAAAGCTAAAAGAAGATGATCATGCAAATGGAAAAACAGACGACGAAGCTGAAACATAATATCAGAATCTTTTTAAAGGCCATTTCCTTTTCTGTTTTGACATTCCTGTTCAGCAATCAGACGAATGCGCAATGTGTAGGGGCGCCCATCAATACTTTTCCTTATTCTGAAGGATTTGAATCTTCTCCTGCATGGTCCATCAAGGCAGATAGTTTGAATTCCGATTGGGCCTGGGGCACCCCCTCACATCCGACTATAAATTCAGCTGGAGGAGGAACTAAATGCTGGTCAACCGGAAGTCTTACCGGCTCTTTCTATAAATACAAACAAATTTCCAGTCTGGAGAGCCCCTGTTTCGACTTTACCACGCTTAGCTACCCTTGGATTTCCCTGAAAATATTCTGGGAGGATGAATGGAAATACGATGGGATGTGTCTGCAGTCTTCACTCGATGGAGGGCTGACATGGGCGAATGTTGGTGCTCCGACCGATCCAACAGATTGCTTAAATTCCAATTGGTATAACGATACTTATGTAACCTGGCTTGACAGCGCCAAATGGAAATCGTCTTTTGGAATGCCCCAAAAAGGAATACCCAATCCAGTTGGCTGGGCGGGTAGAATCGGAGCTACCTCCGGCCCTTGTCAGGGAGGTCACGGTAGCGGGGGGTGGGTAACAGCAACACATTGTCTTGTTGGCCTTGCTAACCAGCCGAGTGTCAGGTTCCGATTTATATTTGGTGCCGGGACTACTTGTAACTCTTATGACGGTATTGCCATCGACGATATTCTGATTCAGAATGCCCCGGTTGAAGTCCCCAACTTCTCTGCGGTATGTTCCGGAGCAAATAGTTTTACGTTTACAAATCTTTCTACACCCTGTACGATTAATAGTACCTGGACTTTCGGTGATCCAGGCTCCGGAGCCTCAAACAATTCTGTGAGTACAAACCCTTCACATACTTTTTCTGCTCCGGGTACCTATACCGTTACTCTTGTCTCAAGCGGCACGTGCAACGCACCGGCTACAATTTCCATTCCGGTCTCTATTCTAAGCGCATCGATAACACCTGTTCAGGTAACCTGTAACGGCAATAACAATGGATCTGCTACAGCGGTGCCAACCGGTGGGACCGGACCATTTACATATTCCTGGTCTCCGGGTGGACAAACAACTTCCATGATCTCCAGCCTTGCGCCCGGAACCTATACGGTGGCAGTATCGGAAGCAAATGCCTGCCCGGTAACAAGTACAGTCATCATCACTCAGCCCGGAGTGCTTTCAGCAACGGTTACTCCTACCGCTACGGGATGTGCGAGCAGCACGGGAACAGTTACCATTAGTGGTGTTGTCGGAGGTACTGGGCCCTACAGCTATAATTTTAACAATCTGGGTTTGTCAGCAATTACCGTATATAATAACCTTGCGGCAGGAACCTATCCGGTAGTGGTTCAGGATGTGAACGGCTGCACCTATTCGACGTCTGTCAGTGTTTCCAGCAGTACCGGTCCTTCTATTACATCTTCTTCCGGCACAGCCTCACTTTGTAATGCCGCTTGTACCGGGTCCGCAAATGTTAGTGTTTCAGGTGGCACAGCACCTCTTACTTATTCCTGGTCACCCAATGGAGGGTCGGCTGCCTCCACTCCCAATAATCTTTGTGCAGGATCCTATACCTGTACGATCACGGACGCGAATGGATGTCTTACCGCTCAAACCATTACCCTAACGGACCCACCTCTCCTGGTAGTAAGTACTGCATCGATCACTCCCGCAGCATGTAATACAAGCAATGGATCAGCTACGGTAAACGTTACCGGAGGAACTCCTGCATATACCTATTCCTGGTCAGGAGGTGGTGGAACCAAGGATTCAATCAGCGCTGTGCCGGCAGGGTCATATACCGTTTCTGTTACAGATGCGAACAATTGCCCGAGCACCTATACTGTTTCCATCAACAACAACAGCGGACCCACCGCCACCCTGACTTCTTCCGTCAATGCAGCATGTAATGCCGTTTGTTCAGGACAGGCAACCATTAATGCAACAGGGGGGACTGCACCCTTAACTTATTCCTGGTCTCCTTCCGGTGGCAATGCAACTACTGCAACCGGATTATGCCAGGGCGGATATACGTGCACCATCACGGATGCGAATAACTGTATCACCACTCAATCTGTTACGATCACCCAACCCGGAGCTCTTGCAATCACTCCTTCCAATACAGCAGTGGCATGCTCAGGAGGGAATACGGGTACTGCATCCGTTGCAGTAACGGGAGGAACCACCGGGTATACTTACTCGTGGTCTCCATCCGGCGGAGCCAATGCCTCCGCTAGCGGCCTGACAGCCGGAAACTACACCTGTATGGTTGTGGATGCCAACGGATGTAAAGACAGTACTACTATAAATATTACCCAACCTCTTCTACCCATAAGTTCTTCAGCTGCCATCACAGGGGCTACGTGCGGACATCCTAACGGATTGGCATATACCACAACTTCCGGAGGATCTCCTGGGTATACCTATTCCTGGTCATCTCCGGGTGGAAGTGGTGATACACTTGCAAATATCCCTTCAGGAACATACACCTGTATGATCACAGATGCTCATGGGTGTTCGCAAGCCGATACGGTCACCGTTACGAATACGGGACTTCCGCCAGTTGCCGTACTCACGCCTGCAGGGGCAACCACCTTTTGTCATGGAGACAGCCTCCTGCTTATTGCCGGAGGAGGAGGGACCTACAGCTGGAGTACAGGTGCAACATCAGATTCAATCATGGTGAATACAGCAGGAACTTACACGGTGTCTGTGACCAATGTTTGCGGGACCAATCAGGCTTCTACTTCAATCACGGTAACGCCTCCACCCATTGCAGCAGTTGCAGGAAGCAACATCGTATGCACTGGAGATTCTATACTGCTGACGGCTTCCGGCGGTAATACATTTACATGGAGTACAGGTTCAAACGCTGCTTCCATTTATGTTTCTGTTCAGGGAACCTATACTGTACAGGTTAGTAATGGATGTGGTATTTCCACAGCCACCTCCGTTCTCACCGTGAACAGTGTCACGGCAAATTTCTCTGCCGACAGTACCCTGGGATATGCTCCTTTACCCGTTATTTTTACCAATGGAAGCTCAGCTAACACAACGAATTGGTTTTGGAGCTTCGGGGATGGAGCTACTTCATCAAGTGTTAATCCATCTCATACCTATGGCCCTGGAACCTATACGGCATTACTTACGGTGACCGACTCAAACGGTTGTAAGAATACCTATAAAGAAGTGATCATCGTTCATGAATTACCATCCTGGATTTGGGTTCCAAATATCTTCACACCAAACGGGGATGGTAAAAATGAAATATTTCAATGTGGCTCACAAAACATTACCGAGTTTGAGATGCGAATTTATGATCGTTGGGGATTAGAAATGGCGAATGTAAATACCGTTGATCAGGGCTGGGATGGACGTACCAAAGCAGGACTGATGGCCACCGACGGCACATACTACTATATAATTCATGCCAAAGGCGGGGATAGCAGAGTTTTTGATTTCAAGGGTTATTTACAACTTATACGTTAATCTGCAGGGTGATTGGTTAGAATAGGTTAAAAAGAATATCTTTGTTTCATGCCGTAAGGCCAAAGTCAGGAATACCCATTGGGCGTTCCTGCTTTTTTTCCCAGATCTTCGTACCAACAAACGATGTTAAACTGAATCAGTAAATATGGATAGATACTTTGGCCTGTTTGGCGTGGCAGCTATTCTGCTGATCGCGTACCTGATGTCCAATAACAAAAAGGCAATCAACTTCAGGCAAATTGGGGTAGGTTTGCTTATACAAGTTGGTCTTGCTGTTTTTATTTTGAAGGTTCCTTTTGGACAAACCCTGTTTAGACACCTGGGAGACTTCATCACCAAACTCCTCAATTTTTCTGACGCAGGTGCCCGTTTTGTCTTCGGAGTTTTGGTTGATTCATCGAAAATGGAGCAGATCTTCGGGAAAGAGAGCAGCTTTATTTTCTATTTCAACATCATTCCTACCATCATTTTTGTTTCGGCGCTGGTGGGGGTTGCATATCATATTGGACTGATGCAGTTGATTATTTCCTTCCTTGCCAAGATCGTTTATAAGTTGATGAAAGTAAGCGGAAGTGAGGCCCTCTCTAATGTGGCCAGTACATTCGTAGGGCAGGTGGAAGCTCAGATCATGATTAAGCCTTACTTGTCGGGGATGACTAAATCTGAACTGCTTGCTTCGATGAGCGGAAGTATGGCATGTATTGCCGGTGGCATAATGGCGGTTTATATGAAAATGGGAGTGCCGGCAAGCTACCTCATTGCAGCAAGTATAATGGCAGCTCCGGGAGCGCTTGTTATTTCGAAACTGGTTTTTCCTGAAACGGAGAAATCCCAAACCGGTGGCGCAGTAAAACTTGAAATAAAAAAAACACACGCTAATATCATGGATGCTATCATGCACGGGGCGGGTGATGGAATGAAAGTAGGAGTGAATGTGGTAGCCATGCTTATTGCTGTGATTGCTATTGTATTTCTCATTGATGCCGGCCTTGGCAAATTCGGGAGAGTGCTTTGTAATCATACAGGCATAGCCCATTCCTTGTTGGGTATTGATATGACTCACCTGAGCCTCAAGACCATATTCGGAGCTGTATTTGCACCGATAGCTTATCTGATGGGAGTGCCCTGGAAGGAGGCTCATATTGCCGGAAATCTCATGGGAACAAAAATGGCCCTGAATGAGTTTGTAGCTTATCTCGACCTTGTACCCATGATCAAGGGCCAGGTCATTTCCCCTAAAACAATCACCATTTTAAGTTTTGCCCTTTGTGGTTTTGCCAACTTCTCCTCCATAGCCATGCAGGTGGGTGGAATTGGAGAGCTGGCTCCTGAACGTAAAACAGATCTTGCAAAACTGGGTATGAAAGCCATGATCTGCGGAACAATGGCGTCTTACCTTTCAGCAACGATTGCTGGAATCCTTTTGTAAACATCGATGAAAAAAAAGAAAAACTTAACCTCCCGTTTCAAAGACCTTATCAGCCTCTCTGTATCCGCTGGAAAAAAGGCCTATGCTCCCTATTCCAATCTCCATGTCGGAGCAGCGCTCCTGACTGTTAAAGGTCGGATCTTTTCAGGTTGCAATGTCGAAAATGCATCCTTTGGTTTAACCTGTTGTGCAGAACGCAATGCCATTTTTCAGGCAATTCGTGAAGAAGGGCCGGGAATGAAAATTCGTGCAATTGCCATTTCTGCAGATTCAAAATTTCCTATCCCCCCCTGTGGTGCTTGTAGACAGGTTATTGCAGAGTTCGTATCGAAAGATAAGGAAGGAACAGTAGTAATTTTCAAATCAGAGGATGGCCTTATAGGTCCTAGAATAGAAGAGTTACTTCCTGGATTTTTCGAAATGAAGAGTTAATCTCCCTGATCCAGTCTCCCCGGATCGATTTTGAATTCAAAGAATAATATTAATTTTGTGGCTGGCCGATACCTGGATTGTAACTCAGACTTCTTTATCGGCTGCTGTCTAAAACGGTTAACCCGTAACACCATTTTTCAATGAAAAAAGGGAGTCGTTAAATTCTTTAATCCTTCCCAAAAGTTCGGCTTCATCACTTGTACGGAGGATAATCAGGATTATTACGTCCATGTAAAAGATTTGATTGTTCCTGTAAAACAAGGAGATAGGGTTATTTTTGAACTCCTTTCCTCCAAAAGAGGACTGAAAGCAATCAAGGTCGCCCTGGATGCGACTCCGGCTTGAATTTCCTGAACGCCAACCTTGTTTGATTTAACCCGGTTTAGTGTATATTTGACAGTTAATGAAAACATCCTGAAGGATGTACATAAAATGCAAAAGAAGATGTATCTGGAAACTCTTTATACCAGTAAACCTCGTTTAAGTCCACAATTCCGCCGATCTCTTTTTCTGATCATTTGTATCCTCAGTTTTTCCATTAGCCGGTCAGGAGCACAATGCGTTGGTTTGCCCATCAATACCTTTCCTTATAATGAAGGTTTTGAAGCGGGACCAGCATGGACTATTAAGGCCGATAGCCTTCACTCCGACTGGGCCTGGGGAGCACCCTCCCATCCGACGATAAATACTGCTGGCGGAGGATCGAAATGTTGGATGGTCGGAGGTTTAACCGGATCATTTTACAGATACAAGCAAATTGCAAGTCTTGAAAGTCCATGCTTTGATTTCACAACACTTAATTATCCATGGGTTTCCTTTAAAATATTCTGGGAAGACGAATGGAAATATGATGGCATGTCTTTTCAATCTTCTCTGGATGGAGGCCTTACCTGGTCTAATGTAGGTGCTTCTAGCGATCCAGTGGATTGTGAAAATACGAACTGGTTCAATAATCCATCAGTAACCTGGCTTGACAGTGCAAAATGGGGTGCAACTTTCGGATTGCCTAACCTCGGAGTCCCCAATCCTCAGGGCTGGAGCGGCCGTATAGGTGCTACGTCAGGTCCTTGTCAGGGTGGCAACGGGAGTGGGGGATGGGTCACAGCTACCCATTGCCTTGTAGGACTTGCTGGTAAACCCAGTGTTCGGTTTCGGTTTATTTTCGGCGCCGGAACAACTTGTAATTCTTATGACGGCATTGCAATCGACGATATACTGATCAGTAACTCTCCGGTGGAGGTCCCAAACTTTTCCTCTGTTTGCGCTGGATCTAACGTTGTGAATTTCACCAACCTTTCAGCACCCTGCACTACGAACAGCACCTGGAATTTCGGAGATCCTGCTTCTGGCGGTTCCAATACTTCTAGCCTTTTAAATCCATCACATACATTTTCTGGACCAGGTACTTTTACAGTGATGCTTACTTCGAGCGGCACCTGTAATGCTCCTGCCTCTGTTTCCATTCCGGTAGTTGTGCTAGGCGCTTCCATTGCCCCGGTACAAATCAATTGCAATGGAAACAATAATGGTTCAGCAACGGTTACTCCTTCCGGAGGTGTCGGGCCTTTCACTTACTCATGGACTCCTGGAGGGCTAACAACATCCACCATCTCAAACCTTGCTCCCGGAAATTATACGGTACAGGTATCAGCTTCTGGTGCTTGTCCAGTTAGCACAACGATTACCATTTCACAACCAACGGTATTAACTGTTTCCGGATCAACAACCGCAGCAAGTTGCGGAACGAATACAGGAACCGCTACCGGAACACCTTCCGGAGGAACGGCAGCCTATACCTATTCCTGGAGCCCCGGTGGAGCTACAACTGCGACGATAACCAACCGCCCTCCCGGAAACGATACCTGTTTTGTAACAGATGCTAATGGATGTAAAACATCGGTGCCTTTGATCATAAGTCCGTCTGCATCCTTGAACTCCACCGCAACTCCGGTGCCATCAACCTGTAACCAGGCTAATGGAAGTATCAGCACTACAGTGGCCGGCGGCACAGGAGCTTATACCTATTCCTGGGTCCCTTCCGGAGGAACCGGACCCAATGCCATCAATCTTTCTGCTGGTACATATACCTGTAGTATAAACGATGCTCTGGGATGCACTAAAATTGATACCGTTATCCTCACCAATACAGGTACATTGCCGGTTGCTTCGATAAGCCCGAGCCCAGATACTATTTGTTCTGGTACCAGCTCCCTGATCACTGCATCGGGCGGAGGTACTTATTCCTGGACTTCTTCCGGTGCCACCACCCCGGGTATTAACGTCAATGCTGCCGGTACCTATGTGGTCTACATAACCAATGCCTGTGGAACGGATAGCGCCAAGACTGTTGTCACACTTAAATCTCAGCCTGCTATAGTCAACGTCGGGCCTACTCAGCTTTGCCCTGGAGCATCTTCGATTTTAACTGCCCCTGCCGGAAGCACTTATTCCTGGAGTACCGGTGCCACCACACCTACTATTACTGAAAGTACTACAGGTACTTATTCTGTAACGGTCACCAATTCCTGTGGCTCCAGTGTATCTACTTATACTATAAATGTAAATGGAGTGAACGCGTTTTTTACAGCCGACAGTTTATCAGGTAAGGGACCACTTCTGGTTCACTTTACGAACGGAAGTTCTCCTTCGGTGAATAGCTGGAGCTGGAATTTTGGAAATGGAAGCACCAGTAACCTTCCAAGTCCTTCCAATACTTTTACTGCACCTGGTTATTATACAGTATTCCTTACTGTTCAGAATGCTGCAGGCTGTACCGCTATAGATAGTGTTGTGATACATGTGCTTGACCTCCCATCCTGGGTATTGATTCCGAATGTGTTTACACCCAATGGAGACGGCTCCAATGACATCTTTTCTATAAGTTCTTACGGTTTGTTGAATTTCGACATGAAGATTTATGACCGTTGGGGAATTCTTATGACCGACTTTAGCAGTCCTGTTCAGGGTTGGGATGGACGGAACAAAACAGGTATCCTCGCAACCGACGGAACCTATTATTATATCATGTCAGCCAAAGGGAATGACGGAAAGGATTATCAGAGAACCGGATTCCTTCAACTCATTCGGTAGACTCTGCCGACTCGCTCCAATATTTATTTACCCCGCTAAGCCGAGTGTCTGACTCCTGCATGGATCAGTTCACCGAATTTTAAACAGACCTCCTGATTTCTCCCGTATTTTTAGTTGTATTAGAAGTCCGACTACAATCATAAATCTGTAAATCTCAAGGCCATGAAAACGCAGAACAATACACTTTCGATATTTCTCGTCGATGACGATAACATGTTTCTGACCTCCTTGAAACATAAGTTGCATGAAAAATTCAAGGCTACAATCCGGATCAGCACCTTTTCTAACGGAGAGGATTGTCTGAGGAAGATAGAAGATAGGCCGGATATAGTGGTTCTTGATTATTGCCTGGATTCACACCCCGGAAATGCACTAAATGGTATTGAAGTGTTGCAAAAAATAAAAACCGCTTCAGAAAAAACAGAGGTAGTAATGCTCACCGGTATGGAACAGCAGGAACTAAAGGAGAGCTCCTTCCGTTTGGGAGCATATGAATTCTTGAATAAAAATGCCACCTCAGCCTATGAGATACAGAATACGATCAAGAATATAATTCATGAAATAATCTTGAACAGGAATGCTAAGGAAAACAGGCAGGTTAATTTAATTATGGGAGGTGTCTTCCTATTTCTGGCGGGGTTGATCATTTATCTGTACTTGAAATATTTTTAGACTTACAGAAATTTTCTGGTCAGGAAGACACTTATCCAGGCGAAGAAAGGTGCTGCAATTACATCAATCGTGTAGTGTACATGTTGAAGCAGTATCAGGCCAGCCACCAGTAATGTAGCGCAGATAAGTATATTCTTTAGGGCTGGTGCAGGGTTGATGAAACAAATCACCACCATGGTAGATACATGGCCGGAAAAGAAGAGATCTTTGGTAATCGGGCTCTGGCTATAAAATGCCCCACCGATCAGTGGATCTTGAAGCGGAAGATAATGCAAAGCAGGTTCAAGTGGGACTAAATAGAGGCAGGCAATCCGGATCAACATTAACAACGCATAGGCCTGAACAGCCTTTATGAATAATTCAGGAAGCGGAATGAGGTTAAGAAAAGTAAGTCCAAGAGAGAGATAAAGCAATGGAAAAATTAGCCAGGATACATTTCTGGGCTCAAAAAGATTAAGAAAGGTATCGTTCAGAACAACCCCCGGCCTGTGCTGAATAAAATTGAAAAAATGAGGAATGAAAATTCCGATGGAAATCAACAAAAGCAGGGATGAAATCGCTTTGAACGGGAAGTACGGGTTACCAAGAGCCATTTTCCAGTTCGTTCTGGAAAGGGAATAGGGAGACGGAAATACTTTAGTATACAGTGATTTCATTCAATTATGGTTGGTGGGAAGGCCTTTGATCGGTGTAAGATACAATAATAGCCTGATTTTGCTTGTATTATCCTGAATGGCTCCATTTCAGAATAGGATTTTTGAGCTATCTGGATGATAATGTCAGCAAAATTAGTTTAACTTGCAGGAGTGAAATCAGTCCTTTTATTGCGTAATAAATCCCTTGCAAGCCTTGGAATAGTTTGCTTATTGCTCTCCATAAGTGCAGGGGCCCAATCCTTCTTGTCGGCTAAAGAAATCCCTTTTACCTCTTTTGCAGACACCATTAAGAAGGTGGTTAAAGACACTGCAAAGCCTGCACTCTATCCTCGCTTTATTCTTTATATAAGTCCTGGTTTGGGTGGGAATGTTGGGAAGCAAATTGGTCAGATTCAGAAAAGTGATATAACAGATGTTACGAATTCAACCTATCTGCTTCATGGCGTTAAGTATGAAAGACCCGGATTTGATTATGATGTTGGCATTCAGTTGACCGTCTTATCAACCAACAAACTTTTCCTCCGGGCAGGTGTGGGCATTGAAAACATTGTTTACAATGGTGTTTCTCGTGGAACTGTGTTTCATACCGACAAAAATGGAGTGCTATTGGATAGCGCCCAGGAAGAATGGTCTTATACCTATCAGGATGAGTTTCTTCAGGTTCCACTTTCTTTTTCTTATCGTATTTCGGAGGAAGGGAAAAATTACATGGGGATAAACCTGGGTGTTACCGGATCTGCTCTCTTGCAGGAAACCTGTAGCGGTATCCGAACAGATGATTTTTCAGTGAAAGGTAAGTTCTCTGCTTTCGGCAGTGGAGGCTTCATATATGTTTTTCAATCTAAGCATCCCGGAGAGGGATCTTTGAGTGTTGAGCCCGAAATGAAATATATGCTCAATCCTATGGCAGACCGAAGAGTTATGTGGACCCTAGGTCTCCGGGTCGGGGTTGCCTTCGGATTTAATAAAGCCTCTAACTAACCGGTCCGTTTCCCCTTTTTATTTCTTACCCAAGCCCCGCAACCCATCTGTTCCTTATTAACATTAAGGTAATATTTCATATAAGATACTCTGTGCCTTGTCTGATCGGAGAAATAAAATTAAATTAGCCTAGTATTATGAACTGACAAATTCAAGTCATGATCGAAACGGCAGAAAGTCTGGCAGAACAATCACTCAAAGAAGCACTTTGGAAATCAAATTATTATACCCGGATCATTAACGAGCTGGAAACCGGAGTTCATTATCAGGAATTCTTCAAGCAGTACAGCAGTTCTTCCGTTGTGGATTTCATCAAGAATTACGCCTTCAAAAAGGTTTATTGGCATTTGTATGGGGAGAAGAATCTGCAGTCTCAGAAGGAAGAAAAGAATCAATGGAGCAGGGCAAGCCGCTTTTGCCTGGAGTTGATCCTTCAAAAAAAGCTTTTTGACTTGCAATGTCAGTGGAGGGGGAATAGAATCAAATTTCCGGGAATTGAACTTACCTCTCAGTTCAAATGGTGGAGTGACCATATCTTCAGTTGCCCTTTTTTGGAGCCCGTCAACGAGATAGAGGTTGGGTATTTCATAAGATTTTTGCAGGAATCGGATTTGGGTTATCGCTTTCAGGAAAGCGTGGAATGGCAAAACTTCAAAGCCATCAAAGATGAATTTTTAGCGACACCTTCCGGTCGAAGTAACTGTTATTATAATACCTGGTACGAATTTCATAATCAGCAAACCGGGAATGATATTTATTTTGCATTAAATGACGAACGAGGCACACTCGAACAATATTACTTACAACTTGGAGAGCAGGAGGAGACCCGAGAACGAAACATTCACCCCCCCGATTCACGCCCACGGCTTGAATATTCCGATGAAAAGATGCTCGAGTATTTTTCCTCACATTTCGATTCTAAAGAATCACATCGTAAATACCTGGAAAAGAAAAACTGGCATTCTCCGTTTAATAGAATAAAGACAGCTCTCATCGAAGAGGATCTGCTCTTTCTGGAACGTCAGAAAGAAAGTGTTCCTATTGAAAGCCATGAAGACTGGAGAGTGGCTATATTCAGAGCTGCTGAGCTGTTCCGAAGGAATAAAACACTTGAAAAACTTCCGATCGTGGCCGAGGATTACTGGGCCTTCCTGAAAAGTGGGAAACCCTTTTCAGGAGAAAAAAGACTTTCGGGCACCCGGGATTTGGAAAGCGACCTTCTGCGGCAAAAAATTCTCCTGGGTAGAAAAAGGATTGGGGAGCAGGAAAACCTTGACTTTTAATACGGGAAGAAATGGAACAGGAAGAAAACAAATCACAAAACCATCCGGAGGTAACCCCCGAAGTAGTTTCATTCGATTACTTTCAGGGAGACCTGGAGCGAGCCTTAAAGCGAAAAGAGCTTTATGACCATTTTCCGGAAGAGATCAACCGGAGTCAGGCAGCCACAAGTTGGTTGGATCAGTTTGAGCCGGAATCTGTAAAACAGTTTATTCAAAAATATGCCGACCAACGGGCCGAATGGATGACGGAGAACATGAATTTTAAGGAATGGAATGAAAATGATTCCATTGAATATGTCTCAGAAGCATTTGACCGACTGGTCGAAATTCAGCAAAAAAAGTTATTTGATCTTCAATGCCTATGGAGGGCTGAAAAAATGGAGTTGAGGGATGTTGAAATATGTTTTGACTTTAGGTATTGGGAACTGAGAGTTATGAATTGTCCGTTTCTGGATCCTGTTTCCCCGGAAGACATTGACCTCTATCAGCAATATCTCCGCTCTGGTAATTTTGAAGAGGAGCAGCCTTTTATGAGTCACTGGCAGGATTACCAGGATATCAAAGAAGCCTATGAAGAATCAGACGACATGGAGAGAAACTTTCCGGCATGGTATGATTTCTATAATGGCCTCCGGGGTTCTGCCGTCTATATGAGCCTTCCGGATCTTCGAGGGGAGAAAGAGGAGGTTTACCTCCGCTTGTCACACGACGATTATGTTCGGAACAAGGAAAGTGAGCCTCCGGTGGTTCAGCCAGTAAAAGATAACAGGCCCTTTCTTTCAACTTATGGAGAAGGAGAAAGGTATCTGGTCAGGACCTTTGAGGATGTGCTGACTAAGAAGTACTATAAAGCCTACAAAAAGCAGATGGGAGAGCGGGAGGGAGAGGATTGGGAAAAGTTTCCGTATGAAATTGATTGGCTGGGAATAGAGCTTCAGAAAGTAAGGGAGAAGATTCCTGTTCGCTCCAATTCTGATTATAGATTTTCATTGCTTGAGGCAAGAAACCATTATAAGTGGAATAAAATTGCGGATGCTATGCCTGCTGCTTATGACCAATACCTCCTGCACAAGGAAGGCGGGTTGAAATTCAAAGAGGATACTTCCGTTGAGCGACTTGAATTTACAAATGGCTGGAGAAGTAGCATACTCAAAGGACGAAAGCTTGCAGGAGAACCAGAGACACTGAATTTCTGAAACATATTGAGTGAAGGAGAAGACTAGTTATAGACTTTTAGTCCGATAATTCCAATGAGGATAAAGATAATAAATACCAACTGAACCATGGAGACGGGTTCTTTCAACATGATTACTTCTACCAGTTTCACTCCTATGAGCGCAGCCGCCATCCATACCG
>Ga0206996_1081_pt1 | contig 20871 bp, 17 predicted proteins | sample Alteio_BWMinCont_2_FD_153467 | JGI IMG/M metagenome (GOLD analysis project Ga0206996, IMG submission 153467) | Enriched cells from forest soil in Barre Woods Harvard Forest LTER site, Petersham, Massachusetts, United States -... | ecosystem: Environmental > Terrestrial > Soil > Temperate forest >...
TAATTAAATACAAAGAAGAAAAAGACCACAGCCGCCCAGGGTTTTGGTACACCGCTGGCACTGCCAATACTGCTACCAGAACTATTACGGACGGTTCCGTCTGAATCAATATGACCGATGCTGCTTCCAGAATCATTTCTTACTGTTCCATCTGAATCAAGCTTTCCGATACTGCTTCCGGACCCGTTCCGAATAGTACCATCCGATTCAACTTTTCCTATGCTGCTACCGGAACTATTACGGATCGTACCATCCGACTCTATTTTGCCGACACTGCTTCCTGAACTGTTCCGAATGGTCCCATCGGATTCTATCTTCCCAGTACTACTCCCAGAGGAGCTACGGAGATCCTGAGAATACGTGAGTGGAATACTAGTTATCAAGAGTAATAAAGTGACCAGAATGTAACTTGATTTTTTCATGGAGTTTTTTTTAAAGTCAGTTGCCTACTCTAGCAGTTTTCGGCTTCCCTGTTTGGAGATAGAGTAAATGTAGGTATCTTTAACCACTCAAAAAACTCTATTCCGTGCAAACCATACATGTTGCCTTCCTTAACTTCTACAAAGAACTCACTAAAGAAGAAGTAAAAAAAGTAATCAGTGCTCTCCAGATTCAGGTGCAACGGGATTTTGCACCTGCCTGGGGAATCACTGCAGAGCTGAAATTTTATGATTCGCCCAAAGATGTTCCGGCTCATGCCTGGCAAATGGTGATTCTGGAAAGTAGTGATCAGGCAGGAGACCTGGGCTATCACGAGCTCACATCCTCTGGAAAGCCACTGGGCAGGGTTTTCGCCGGCACAATCAAACGCACTAAAGACAGCTGGACAAATACGATCTCACACGAACTTCTGGAAATGCTTGCTGATCCGGAGGCAAGTACTTATATCTTTCGCCAACACCCGAACGGTTCAGGGATTTTGTATGCCTATGAAAGCTGTGATCCCTGTCAGGATTCTACCTATGGTTACAAAATAAATGGCGTGTTGGTCTCGGATTTTGTTTATCCCTCCTGGTTTGAACAATATCATCCTCCTGGAACGAGATTTGACCATCTGAAACTTATTAAAAAAGCTTTTCAACTCCTTCCTGGAGGTTATATACCTACTTATACTATTGGTAAAGGGAAAAAATGGAAGATGATGAATGGACCTAAAGTCCGAAGGAAAATCAAATCGCATGCACCTGGAACACGGGTGGAGAGGAGAAAAAAAGGGAGATCTTCCTGGATCAAAAGTAAGAGCGGCGTTACGAAAAAAAAGAAATAGTGTAACGAATTTAATTCTTGGTATGTTTCGGTTGTTGAATTACACCCTGGAGCACCTTAATAAAAACATCTTCCTGACTTTTAACAGAGTATTTTTCCACTACTGTTTTCCTGCCAGCTTTTCCAATTCTATTCCTAAGTTCAAGATCTTCAACCAACATGGAAATTTTGTAAACCCATTCCGCCTCACCAGAAGCCAGAAAACCATTTATACCATCTTCTATGATTTCGGTATTTACACCCACGGGTGACATGACCGTAGGTATTTCCAAACTCATGTAGGACAATCCTTTTAAACCGCATTTCCCTTTTGCCCACTCATCATCTGGCAATGGCATAATTCCGATATCAAAGCCGGATAACTTTTCAACTTCATCCGCTTCTGTCCATGCCATACCTTTGATCCCTAGATCATCCTGCCTGTATCCATCGTCACCTATGACCTTGAAACAGATCCGATCGCCATACTTCACCTTTAACGTTTTGAGAAAAGGAATAGCGTTTTCAAAATGCTTGATGGTGGTATGACTACCGCTCCAGCCGATGCAGATTTTGTCTGCTTCACGCTCTCCTTTCTTGAAAATAAATTTATCAGTGTCTATAGTGGTAGGAATCAGTGCGACATTAGAATTATGTCTTTTGGTATAATTTTTCAGGTAGCTGTTACCGGCAATTACTAAGTCTGAAACCGCGATGATGTTTGCTGTTTTACCAGGGTTCTTGAGCCACCCGAACTTTTTGTTTCCTTCACTCATATCGAGATGCCAGATGGCATCATCAAAGTCAAAAACCAACCTCGCTCTTGATCTACTGAACCGTTCTTCAAAAAAAGAAGAGCCGGTCATAAAAGCTTCTCTCTGAATAAAGATGATATCGTAATTATTCATCCTCCTCAGATCCTTCAAGCGTATAATTACACTTTTTACAAAAAAATAGAATTTTCGGAGGAGGTTTCCGGGTTCGTAGAAAATATGGTCATCTTCTTCTGAGATAAGAAAAGAATAATCATAAGTAAATCCGTTTTTCTCCAAAATATCCAAATATTGCTCAAAGCGAAAACGTTGGCTAGGCGAGCGTCTGGGACGATGAGAAGCAATAAAGAGGATTTTTGGCATAGGTTTCAACGGTAAAGATAATTATTAAACAGAATTCACCGCTTATTTGTATTTTTGAAGCTTAACAAAGATGACAGAGCTCCTATTCAAAAACAACAGACCCCGATGGATCATTTTGTGCATTGATTTGCTCATTTGTTTCTTTTCGATGGTGCTCGCTTACCTGCTGCGATTCAACTTCGCTAGGATCCCCAAGGTTGAATCTGACAGTTTCGCACTTGTTTTTCCGTATGTAATCGCAACCCGGTTCTTCAGTTTTTATATCAGTAAAACATATATGGGGATTGTCCGGTATACGGGCTCAAAGGATGCTGCAAGAATATTTACAGTTCTGACCCTGGGCAGCATTTTCCTTTGTGTGACGAACTTGTGTACTTGGATTAGTCAGGGAGTCTTCATCATTCCCTTCTCCATTATTGTCATAGAATACATGAGCACGACCTTCATCATGCTCAGTTCCCGCTTTGTCTTTAAGGCACTGTACTTTGAAATGAAAAATCCATCCAGAGAAAAAACCAATGTTATTATTTTCGGAGCAGGAGAGGCTGGAATCATAACCAAAAGGACACTAGACAGAGATGCTGGGATGAAGTTCAAGGTGGTAGCATTCATTGACGACGACCCAAGGAAATTATCTCATAAGCTGGAAGGCATTACCATTTACGATTTTCCAATGTTGGGGAAATTGCTCAAAGAAAATGATATCGCACAGATCATTATCTCGGTACAGAGTCTTCCTACACGGAGAAAGCAGGAAATCATTGAGCTTTGCCTTCATTACAATACACGTGTACTTCATGTTCCTCCAGTCAGTAACTGGATCAATGGGGAGTTAAGTTTTAACCAGATCCGCAGAATTAAGATCGAAGATTTGCTTGAACGTGACCCCATAAAACTGGATGAGGAAAACATTCGCCTTCAGGTGAACCAAAAGACTGTACTCGTAACAGGAGCTGCCGGCTCTATCGGAAGTGAACTGGTGAGACAAATCTCCAGGTACAATCCACATTTGCTCATACTCCTCGACCAGGCAGAATCACCACTCTACGATCTTGAAATGGAATTAAAAGACAAACTTGATTCAAAGCAGTTTGAAGTGGTGATAGGAGATGTGCGAAACGAGGAAAGAATGGAAAATCTGTTCAGGACATTCAGGCCTCAGGTTGTTTTCCATGCAGCGGCTTATAAGCATGTGCCCATGATGGAAAACAATCCATCTGAATCGATATTCACCAATGTATTGGGCACTAAAATAATTGCCGACCTTTCTGTAAAATACCCGGTAGAACGATTTGTGATGATCAGCACTGATAAGGCCGTCAATCCTACCAATGTAATGGGGGCTAGTAAACGAATTGCTGAGATATACGTACAGGCCCTTGGCAGGAAATCAGGCATCCGTTTTATCACCACCCGGTTCGGAAATGTTCTGGGCTCAAACGGATCAGTCATCCCTCGGTTTCGTCAACAAATTGAAAACGGGGGCCCCATTACGATTACTGACCCTGAAATCACCAGATATTTTATGACTATCCCTGAAGCCTGTCAGTTGGTGCTTGAAGCTGGTGCCATGGGAAAAGGAGGCGAACTCTATATCTTTGATATGGGCCAGTCCGTGAAAATTCTGGATCTGGCAAAAAAAATGATCAAACTGAGCGGATTAACCATAGATAAGGATATAAAAATTATATATACGGGTCTGCGTCCAGGAGAAAAACTTTTCGAAGAATTGTTGAATGACAAAGAAAAAACAGTTCCAACCCACCATAGCCAGATCCTTATCGCAAAGGTTAAAGAATATGAATTCGAAATAATCTCTGCTCAGATTGATTCCCTCATTAGCCTTTTCGATAAACAAGAAAATGAATCAATTGTATCAAGAATGAAAGAAATTGTGCCGGAATACAAAAGCAACAATTCCATCTACGAAAAGCTGGATAAATAAATGAACACCTCCAACACGCTATTCAAGCACAGAACCCCTATCCAAATCCGTTTTAAAGATTTGGACAAAGTGGGTCATGTAAATAATGCTAATCATCTCACCTATTTTGAACTCGCACGGATGCACTATTCTGATGACGTTTTAGGCCGGATTGATTGGTCGAAAAATGGTTTCGTCGTTGCCAGTGCACGTATTGAATATCGCAAACCCATTTTATTAGAAGATAAAGTCTTCGTGTTGACCCGAACAGTAAAAATGGGGACCAAGAGCTTCGAAATGGAATATATAATTATTAAGGTTGAAGATGATGGTTCAGAAACCAGCCTGGCAACAGGTGCAAGTACTATGGTTTGTATGAACTATCAAACTCACCAGACGATACCTATTCCGGAGGCATGGAAAAAACAGGTTATGGACTTCGAGGAATTAGCTGAGTAAGGCCGAGAAACCTATAATCTATTATTATACCGTTTAAACTTCTCCTGGCCCATTGACAAGGGTTTAAGACCTTGTGTTTATTGAGGCACCGGCTCCATTTTTTTATAGTTAAATTAGCAGTCAAATACCGCCATCTATGAATAAATATATTTTCCAGTTCCTGTTCTTCTTTTTTTCTATATCAGCATTTGCACAGGACTCCAAACCCAACATTAACTGGCAACTTCAGGATCCTGCAGCGGATAAAATATATGGAGCGGGTGTAGAAAAAGCATACGAGCTGCTGAAAGGCAAGCCTGCCAGAGATATAATTGTCGCGGTTATCGACGGAGGGACGGATGTAAAACATGAGGATTTGAAGGATAATATCTGGACAAATACAGGGGAAATTCCTGACAACGGGATAGATGATGACCATAATGGATATGTTGACGATATCCATGGCTGGAACTTCCTAGGTGGCAAGTCAGGAAATATTGAGTTTGAAAGCACGGAGTTAGCGAGGATGTACCACAAACTGAAAACCAAATATGGCAACCTCGACTCAGCGCAGATTCTTACAGGTCAAATGGCGGAATACCTGGAATATAAAAATATCAGATCTAAATTTCTGAAAGAGCAGATGGAATCGACTCAGAATCTGATGGTCATTGCTGAACTCAATTCCCTGATCGAAAAGGTAAAAAAACAAAATAACGGAATCCTAAGCCGGAAAGCGGTTAAGAGATACAAACCCGAAAATGAAAGGGAGAAGGCATTCCGGAAAGGTCTTAAACTTGCTCTTCTGCTTACCGGGAAACCTGCAGACCTTGAAAAAGAAATTAGTGAAGGCACCAAACAATTGTCCAACCTTGCAAAATATAATGCCCTGAACACAGACTCTATCCGCTCTGCTGTAGTTGGGGATGATCCAAACAACCCCTCACAAAAATATTACGGCAATAACGATGTAACTGGTCCGGATGCATTGCATGGAACACATGTGGCCGGAATCATTGGAGCGGTAAGAAACAACAACATTGGTATCAACGGTATTGCCGACCATGTTAAGCTCATGATTATTAGGGCCGTTCCCGACGGGGATGAGAGAGATAAAGATGTTGCAAATGCCATCCGTTACGCCGTAGACAATCATGCTTCTGTAATCAATATGAGTTTTGGAAAATATTATTCACCATTCAAAGCGGTAGTCGATTCAGCCATTAAATATGCAGAAGATCATGATGTCTTGATGATACATGCAGCAGGAAACGAGAGCAAGAACAAGGATGTGGAAAATAGTTTTCCAACAAATGAGCTGGCCAATGGTGTCATTACCTCTAACTGGATAGAAGTGGGTGCTACTGACAGGAAAAAAGGAAGCAGCCTGATCGGTTCCTTCTCCAATTACGGAAAGAAGAAGCTGGATCTGTTCGCACCGGGAGTAAATATCTATTCAACCGGGCCAAACAATACCTATATTACGGAGAGTGGGACGAGTATGGCTGCACCGGTAACAACGGGTGTAGCAGCTTTAATCAGGGAATATTTTCCTGAACTAAAGGCATCGGAGGTAAAAGCAATTTTGATGAAAACCGTTACTCCCTCCTCCAAAAAGGTGATTATCCCAGGAACAAAAAAAGAGAAAGCTCTGCTTTCGGATCTGAGTGTTTCAGGCGGGGTGGTTAATGCCTATGGGGCCGTGAAGCTGCTCCTCAAAAAATAGAAGCCTTATCCATGCACAGATTCCTTCTTTCCATAGTTGGCTATTACTTTGGCTTCATATTCTATCCACTCTTTCCATCTAGCCTCCACATCCAGGTTTTCGGCGTACCTCCTGGCGAATCCCAGGAAAAGGGTATAATGACCGGCTTCACTGATCATAAGCTCCCGATAGAACGAAGCTAGTTCCGGGTCTGCAAGATTCTCTGATAAGATCCGGAATCGTTCACAACTTCGGGCTTCAATCATTGCTGCGAACAATAATCGGTCAATCAGTGCGGTATGCCTCCCCTCCCCCCTTCTCATGAATTTATACAGTTCATTGACATAATCATCTCTGCGTTCTTTGCCCAGCTTTTGTCCCCTAGCTAAAATTTTCTCATGAACTAAGTTGAAATGAACAAGCTCCTCACGGGCCAGCTCAATAAGCGCGGTAACCATTTCGCTGTGTTCAGGGTATAGCACAATAATGGAGATCGCATTCGAAGCAGCCTTTTGTTCGCACCATGCATGGTCAGTCAATATTTCGTCAATATTGTTTTCTACAATATTCGCCCAGCGAGGGTCAGTACTAAGTTTCAGTCCTAGCATAATGGTTGGATCCAGACTTTAAAATTAAGAATGAAATCTGTATTTCAGAATAGATTCTGCTTTCTGTTAAAATTATAGCGTATCTTGACTCCTGATATCTAAAATAATATGCTGCAGATTCGTTGGATTTTATTTTTATGCCTGGTTGTAACCGGCATCAACGCTCAGGATACCATCTTCCAAAAAAATAAGATCGTCATTCCCGCGAAGGTACTTGAAGTGGGTACTGAAGAGCTCAAATTCAAGAGGAGTGACAACCCTGAGGGCCCGGTTTACCATTTATCCCTTTCGGAAGTTTATGCCATTCATTATAAAGGCGGAATTGCAGACACCTTTACTGTAAAGGCCAAAACAGCGGAAGTCCCGATAGTCATATACCAACAGCCCAAGCCCAAGCTCGATTATGATGCAAGAGGATTCTATATCAATAACCGGAGAATGAATATAGGGCAGGTCTCTGAACTGATGAAATCAAAGAAAGACCCCAAGATCAATTTCTGGTTATCGGAAGCCAAAAAAGATAAGGTATATTATAAGCTCTGTGCAGGCTTTAGTATTCCGGCCTATATTATTGGAGGAGAATCAGTACTATTATCCCTTCTATTTAACTCAATCAATAGTAATGGTTCCTCATACAATTCAAACAATTCAAACAGTACGTCGCAGATTTTCATCCCGATTGCAGTAGTAGGCCTCTTAGGAGGAGGTATCCTCACCTACAGTTATAAATCTTTGAAAAGAAAATACAACTTCAATCTGCGGAACGCTGTTGACCGATACAATTCAACCCTCCTTTAAATTGACTTTAGTGCTGCATGTTATTTTTGAAAAACAGGAGTAAATCCCCTGTTTCACCAGACCAAAAGTTAAAATCGTGACCCATTCCTTCTTTCTGACTATAGATCACGGAAGACCCCGCTTTTTTTAACTTTTCAAATAGGATAAGCGTTTGCTGAAAAGGCACCACTTTATCATTTTTACCATGACCCAGATAAACCGGGCATTTAATTTTCGAGAGGTTCAGCAAAGGGTTATCGGGTCCTTCCCAACGACTCTTATACTTGGTGTAAGACCCATAAAAGCCTTTCATCAGATTGTCTGCCGTATCCAAGCATTGATTGTAATCTCCTGATAACAATGCGGCACCACTATAGAGCTTTCCTGTATTCTCCAGTATCAATGCCCCCCCTCTGGCGCCTGTAGAAATTCCGTAAATAAAGTTTGACTGGCCTTCTTTAAGCAGGTTATACTTTACACGAACAAAGGGTTGCAGTGTATCGGTTATAAATTTCAGCTGAGGGAAAAGGGCCCAGTCTTTCCGCGTTTCCGGGTATGTTCCGGATGCATAGAGACTCTTTCCCATTTCAGGGCAGATTAACACAAACCCAAGCTTCAGCGCTTCCGAGCAAAAACTGGTGTGCTCACACGTTTTAGTTCTAGAAAAATTCCATCCCGGTAACATCAGGATGGCTCCTTTAATCTCCCCTTGGGGAAACTTCAAATCAACCAGGGTATTGTTTAGGCGGATTGTTGTATCTCTCTGAAACATGGCTACTACGCTACCCTCCGATAGCATTCCAATCCATAAAAACAATAACCAAAATTTACTCCGGGAAGATTGAATCATGATCCAAAAATACAAAAACGAAGGTTTTACCAGTACCTTTATCTAATGAAGCATCAGCCTATTCAAAGCCTTGAGCAAAAGCTCCTTTTTAAAAAGGCTGTTTTTAAGGCCTGTGAAGAGATGGTCGAGGAGCGTATCGCTACTTCCTCACTCGCCATGCAACATGCACAGGAGTCGGCGAACAGTGAAGATAAAAGCTCTGCAGGTGACAAATATGAGACAGGCCGGGCCATGGGTCAACGGGAAAGAGATATGCATGCTATACAGCTGAAGCAAAATCAAAATGATTTGGATCTGCTCAGAGGGCTTCATCCCACAATCCCTCATCTTGCTGTGGGCCCTGGGTCCGTTTTGAAGTGCAAAGATTTTTTTCTGTTTATTGCATTGGGCCTTGGTTCCACTACCGTCGAATCTCAAAAAGTATTCCTCCTCTCTCCTCTTGCTCCCCTCGCATTGCTCTTAAAGGGAAAAAAGGCAAATGACTCATTCTCCATGGGAGGAAAGGAGATGGTCATACTGGATGTTTTTTAATTTGAATTTTTATTCATTGAATACCAATCACTTATCCAGTAATTTCCTGTATTCTCACCGATTATTTGTTTAAATGTCAGATTAGCTGTAGTTTGTATTTGGTTATATGTTTAAAAAACAAACAAAATGAAAAGAGCAAGACACAATGAGGAAAAAGGTTTTTTGATCTACAAACTCGGCGAACAATACCTCTGCACACTCATCGAGACCTCACCGGATTCTTGGGAAATAGTATGCAAGGCTGGGAAGAAATGTATTGGGAATTATACCCGTGCCAAGAAAATCACGGATGAATTTGTAGCCCTTTATATTAAATGTTGCGGAGAAAATTCAGATCCTACCTTTCAGGAGGAAGTAATGAACACCCGGTTTCAGGAATTTCTGGACTATAGAATGGTAGGTTGAAGCTCATTTTCTTAATTCAGAGGGAAAGAATTTCGACCATCCTCATCAGATTCTTATCCAATTCTTCCAGGTGCTTAACCGCTTGGGAAAATGGGGTAAACCGTACCTGTTTATCTATGATCCCGACCATTTCTCCTCTCCTGCCTTCTATCAATGCCTCTACTGCGGCAAATCCCATCCTGCTGGCATTAACCCGGTCCATGCAGGATGGATTACCACCACGCTGGATATGCCCAAGAACAGTTACCCGGGTGTCGTAATAGGGTAAGCGTGCCTTGACTTTTTCTGCAATCTCAAAAGCCCTGCCTGCATTATCCTGTTCGGACACTATCACAATTTTAGATGACTTATTCTTCCGCCCCCCTTCCAGTCTTCGGATGAGATCATCCAGATGGGTTGGAGTTTCAGGAATGAGTATCGCTTCTGCCCCCACCCCTATTCCACTTCGAAGCGCAATGAGTCCGGCATCCCTTCCCATAACTTCTACAAAGAAGAGCCGTTCGTGACTCTCTGCGGTATCCCGTATTTTGTCCACGGCATCCACAACCGTATTAATGGCTGTATCATATCCAATCGTGAAGTCTGTTCCTACCAGGTCGTTGTCGATAGTACCGGGGCAACCCATAATCTGCACCTCTGTATGCATTCCCAGTGCGATGGCTCCTCTGAATGTCCCATCTCCACCGATCGTGATCAGTCCTTCAATTCCCTTTTCTTTCAAATGCCTGGCTGCTATTTTTTGCCCTTCTTCTTCCAGAAATCGTTTACTCCTTGCCGTCTTTAAAACAGTCCCCCCTCGTTGAATGATATTAGCAACCGATTTCGAATCCAGTTGTTCGAACTCTGCTTCCATAAGGCCCTCATATCCTCTGAGGATTCCCCATATTTCGAGCTTATGGTAGAGCGCTGTTCTAACAACGGCCCTGATACAGGCATTCATTCCTGGGGAATCTCCTCCTGAAGTTAGTACCGCGATCTTCTTCATGGTTTTGGTGGTCAATATTTTTTAGTTTGGATAAGCTACTCTTACATGATAAATACTCATCAGCTTCTTTTTGAGAATTTTTTTCGCCTGAGCAATATCCCGAAAGGTTATCGGTGCATTTACAAATTGTTTTTCTTCAATCTGTTTATCTATGATTTTATCGATTAAATTCTGGATACTCTCCTCATCATATTTTTTAAGGCTCCTGGAAGCTGCCTCCACAGCGTCAGCCATCATAAGAACGGCGGTTTCCTTTGAATAAGGTGTAGGACCTGGATAACGAAACTTACTTTCATCAGGGTCCTGTTCAGCAGAAGATTTTTTATAGAGTGTGTAAAAATATCCCGTGGTAGTTGTACCATGATGGGTCCGAATAAAATCAATCACCACATCCGGAATTTTGTACTCTTTCGCTCGTTCAATTCCACGGATAACATGGTTAATGATGAGTGCCGCACTTTCGTCATAAGAAAGTTCGTCATGTGGATTTATTCCTGTCAACTGATTTTCCGTAAAATACATAGGCATTAAACCCTTGCCAATATCATGATAGAGCGCACCTGTTCGCACCAGTAAAGCATTGCCTCCGATCTTGCGGACTGTTTCTTCCGCTAAATTTGCCACCTGCAGAGAATGTTGAAAGGTACCAGGAGCTTTACTTGCAAGATCTCTGAGCAATGGACTGTTCGTATCTGAAAGTTCCAGCAAGGTTACATCTGATGCAAAACCAAATATTTTTTCACAGATAAAGATCAGAGGATAGGTAAAGAGTATCAGAACAGCACTACCAGCATACCAGGTAAGCATGCTCCAATCTATGGCTGCTATAGAACTTTCATGCAACATACTGATCCCGAAAAATGCCAGTGCATAAGTCAGAAAAATAACACCCGAAGACAAAAATATCTGAGACCTGTTTCTCAGGTTTGCCATGCTGAAGATAGCCACAATACCTGCTACCAGTTGAAGAAAAACAAATTCAAAACGGTCAGGAACATGCAGTGCAGTTATAAGAACTGCCACCAGATGTGAAAAGAGAGCCAGACGGGTGTCATAAAAGGAGCGGATTACAAGAGGCAGAACACAAAAAGGAAGGAGCTGTATAGGGATTTTCTCAAAGCGTGAAGGCAGATACGACATTAAAATAAATAAATCGACCATTAACATTAGGAAGGTTAACTGAGTGTCGCTCGCCAGAATTTCCGGGCGAAACAGAAAGAGGAAGAGAAAGAGGATCAGGAAACAAAGGCAAACGAGGGTCAGCTGTCCGATGCTAACAAAAAAATAACTTGCATTGTCTCGGCTCTGCACTTCGAATTCTCCTCTAAGGGATCTTAAAATTTGCAGTTTTTCGTCATCCACAATTTCACCTCTCGAAATGATACTCTGATCTTTATACTTCCCCCCCCGAGTGAGCGATATATTTTCTGTTAACTGATTCAGTTCACGGGCGCTTGTAGGCTCATCGTAAACTACGTTATGTTCTATGCAGTTCTGAAGGAGGGAGTAAAGCATGGAAGCATCAATTCCTTTTTTCTGAGCGAGTGATTCTTTCAGGTAAGCATCAGCCGACCTCACAGAAAACAAGTGCCGAATCTCACTTTCTCTGGCCTGGTTTCCACTTTTGATGAGGATCACAAAATCAGAAGGTCGGGAGTCGATCACCTTATTCAATTCCAACACTCCCCTTCTGTATATAGTATCCAGAAGGCGCTGTCCTAGAAGATAATTATGAAGCATCACATTTCCGGTGCCGGAGTTATTCATTGAGAACGGAGGGGGAGGGAGGGATCCCTGCTCATCATGAATATGATATAAGGGCGATTTTGTCCAGCTCTCCGGGAAAGAGTGATAAAAAAGCGTCTGCATTCTGGAAAGGACATCCTCTTCCACTCTAAAATAGGGCTTGAATTTTTGTTCTATGGCCTGTTTTTCCTCCAACAGATCAGCTGGTGATTTTTGGATAGCAAAATCAAAGGGGGCAATCAGATTTTCATAATGCCAGGGCTTATTCAGAACATTATTCAAGTCATACTTGAACTTTCCTTCCTTGGGCAGAAGGAAGACAATCAAAGCAACACTGGAGACAAATACAAAGACTTTATAAATATGCGAGTGCCGGTCGCGGATGAAGGAAAGCAGTCTGCTCATCAGGTAGATCTTGGAGCGAATTTAAGGATTATTTGGCTTACAGTCTTCCTCACGGTTAAGGCCAGGTAATTTTATGCACAGGCACTCCAAAAACGGTTCATAACAAAAAATCTGCTTTCTAAAAATATAACTAATTTTGAGCCTTACACACCTTGCACACACAAGAAATTTTTAAATTTTACTATTTATGAAAGAAGTTTATATCATCTCCGCCGTAAGAACCCCCATAGGCAGTTTCGGCGGAATGCTTGCCGGAGTTTCCGCAACCCGTTTAGGTGCAGCAGCTATCAAAGGAGCTCTGGAAAAAGCAGGAGTGAATCCGAAAGATGTCAATGAAGTTTTAATGGGCTGTGTTCTTCAGGGTAATCTGGGCCAGGCTCCCGCCCGACAGGCAGCCATCTTTGCGGGCCTCCCGGTTGAAGTGGTATGCACCACCGTAAATAAAGTCTGTGCTTCAGGAATGAAAGCGATCATGCAGGGAGCACAGAGTATTCTGTGTGGAGATAACGAGGTGGTCGTTGCAGGAGGAATGGAAAGTATGAGCCAGGTTCCTTTTTACTTAGATTCCATGAGATGGGGTAATAAATATGGGAATACCATGACCATCGATGGCCTTGCTAAAGATGGCCTCACAGATGTTTACCACAATTACCCTATGGGCAATGCAGCTGAATTATGCGCAAAGGAATGCAATATCTCCAGGGAGGAACAGGATGCCTTTGCCATTGAATCGTATAAGCGGTCTCAGAATTCCTGGGCGGAAGGTCGGTTTAACGATGAAATCGTTCCTGTGATGATCCCCCAGAAAAAAGGGGACCCTATTCTTTGTAAAACGGATGAAGAACATAAAAATGTAAAGTTTGACAAGATCCCCGAACTCAAACCTGTTTTTCAGAGGGATGGTACGGTAACCGCTGCCAATGCCTCCACCATGAATGATGGGGCAGCAGCCCTTGTGCTCATGAGTAAAGAAATGGCTGAAAAAATGGGTAAAAAACCGATTGCCATCCTCCGCAGTTACGCCGACGCAGAACAGGCCCCGGAATGGTTTACGACCACCCCATCTGTTGCCGTTCCAAAAGCAGTAGCCAAAGCCGGACTGAAGATGACAGACATAGAGTTCTTTGAACTAAACGAAGCATTTGCAGTAGTTGGTCTCGTAAACATGGAAAAGATGAATCTGAATCCCGCTAAAGTAAATGTTAACGGAGGTGCCGTGTCTCTGGGTCATCCCCTGGGTTGCTCAGGCGCCCGGATTATTGTTACGCTTATTCATGTTCTTAAACAGAATAAAGCCCGTTACGGTGCCGCAGGCATCTGCAACGGAGGAGGTGGAGCAAGTGCAGTTGTCATCGAGAGTGTGAATTGATTTTTGGATTTTGGAATTTTTGGATTTAGGGATTTTAAAATTTGAAAATTCTTTAATTCTTTAATTCTTAAATCCCTAAATCCAAAAATCCCTAAATCCAAAAATTCTTCCATTTGTACGGAATTTGTCATTTAAGTAATATTCCTTGCCGGAAGGACCCCTCCGACCGGAGCGAATTAGTGACCCAGCTGCTCTTTGGGGAACGTTTTACAATACTTGAATCTGCTGAAAAATGGTCACGCATTAAATCTGAATCCGACGGATATGAATCGTGGATAGACAACAAACAATTCCTTTCCATAACCAAAGCCGAATTTCTCAGTTTCAATTCCGAAAAACAGCATTATACCACCGAGCTTGTCCAGGTCCTCACCAATGAGGAAGGATCTGTCCTTCCTCTCTTGCTTGGAAGCTCTCTCCCGGGGTTTCATAAAGGAGCATGTCGGTTCGGAGAAAGAACCTGGAAGTATGACGGCCAGTCATGCACCCCGCATAAAACGGAAAGAAGCAGTCTGATCGAAACCGCTCACCTGTACCTTCATGCCCCTTATCTCTGGGGTGGACGCACTCCTTTCGGAATCGATTGCTCCGGGTTTATGCAGATGGTCTATAAACTGAACGGGATGAAGATCCAAAGAGATGCTTCCCAGCAGGCGGAAGAAGGTTCATTACTCAGTTTCATCGAAGAAGCGGAGCCAGGCGACCTTGCCTTTTTTGACAATGTAGAAGGCCGGATTATCCATGTTGGAATGATCATGAATGCAAGCCGGATTATTCATGCATCCGGTGAGGTACGTATCGACCGCTTTGACCACCATGGTATTTACAATTCCGATTCCAAAAAATATTCTCATAACCTGAGAATGATCCGGAAACTTATTTAAGACTCCAACCTTTAGTTACAAGTCCAGGCTTTTAGGATTCTGTATAATGTATATTATTTTTTACTATCTTTAGTGGTGAATATGAAAAACGGACATCTGCACTTCAGGGTCACCTATTTCGCTTTCATCCTGTTTTTTTGTCTCTCTGCCGAAGTAAGAGGCCAAAACCGGGTTGTTGACTCCCTCACTAAAAAAATCTTATCAGACCGGGAAGATACCATCAAGTTACTTGACCTGGATCGTCTTGTCATGAATTATTGGTTTCAGCGAAAATTGAATGATATCGCAGGGCCTGTCAGGGAGATGCTGGACTTGTCGGAAAAAATAAATAGTAAAGACTGGATGAGCGAGGCATACCGGCTCAAAGGCTATACCTGGTATTTAAAGGGAGACTATGATGCGGCGCTTGTCGAATTCTTCACCGGTTTAAAGCTGGCTAAGGAAAGCAAGGAGCAACGGTCCGGCCCCTGGATTTGCATTAATTTATCTGAACTTTACAGGGTTCAGGGAAATTTATCCGAGGCATTACACTATGCCTCAGAAGGCCTGAAATGGGCCGAAGCCCTTAAAAATAAAGCGGCAATTGCCGACTCCTATAATAGCCTGGGGATAATTGAAGAAGCCATGGGTAATCTTCCGGAGGCATTAAAATATTATCTGAAATGCCTGAAAATAAGGGAAGAGCGGAAGGAAAAGTGGGCTGTTGCCGACTGCAACAATAATATTGGCAATGTTTACTGGAGACAGGGTAAATACAAGGAAGCATTGAAGTATCAATTCCTTGCTTTAAAAACGAGGAAGGAAACGGGAGATACAGCAGGTATTGCTGATTCCTACAATAACATTGGCAATATATACCACGATCAAGGGAATTTTTCGGAAGCCATGAAAAGTCATCTTTACTGCCTTGACCTTCAGCAGTCCCTGGGAAGGAAGCGCAGTATTGCCGATGCCTATAATAATCTGGGCCTGGATTATGAAAATGTCAAGAACTATGAAGAAGCTTTAAACGCTCACTTTGCTGCAAAAGACATCCGAAGAAAGATTGGAGACCTGGAGGGTATTGCAGGTTCCTGTATTAACCTATCGAGTATTTATAGAAAGATTCATAAATTCAAGGAAGCGGAAAACAATCTGGACAGTGCTGAAAAAATAAGCATGAAAATCGGCGATAAAAACTGGCTGGTAGATACTTACCAATCCTTTACCCAGTTGGATAGTGCTAAAGGCGATTTCAAAGAGGCCTTCGAACATTACAAACGATATACCCTTTACCATGACAGTATCTATAATGAAGATAATTCTAAAAAGACGGTAGCCGCCGAGATGAATTATGAATTTGAAAAGAAACAGGCGGTCTCCCAGGCAGAACAGGAAAGAATATCGGCCATAGCCGCTTCGGAGAGCAAGAAACAAAAAATCATCATCTATTCAGTCTCTATTCTCCTCCTGCTCATTCTTGCGTTCGCTTTATTTGCCTACCGGAATTACCGTCTCAAGATCAGGGCCAATATCCGGTTGGAAATACAAAAGAAAAGTATTGATGACAGCATTCGTTACGCCCATCGTATTCAGGAAGCCATCCTTCCTCCCCGGATGTTTGAAGCCGGAGAAGTGAATGATCATTTCCTTTTCTTTCAACCCAAGGATGTGGTAAGCGGAGATTTTTACTGGAGGTATCGCTCAGGCGATCTGCTTTTTTATGCCGTCGTAGATTGTACAGGGCATGGGGTACCCGGAGCTATGATGAGTATGCTGGGGTATGATTTGCTGGAACACGCGGTGAAGGACCGAGGTCTCACCGAGCCCTCTGAAATATTAAATCTCGTGAACAAACAAATTATTGAAAAACTAAAGGGCGGCCTTAGTGGGAACTCCACCGATGGAATGGATCTTACCTTATGCAGATTGAATTTAAAAACTCGTGAACTGGCTTATGCCGGAGCTAAAAACGAGCTCTACCTGATCTCTGAAAAAGGGCTCGAAGCCCTTTCGGTCACTAACTGTTCTATCGGATACCGATCCGACCAGATTTACCAGCAAAAGGAAATGACTTTAAAGGCAAAAGACGAAATGTGGCTGTTTACAGATGGGTATTGCGATCAGAAAGGGGGCTCGGAAGGCAAGCGTTTCATGTCAAGTCGTTTGAAAAACCTGACTAAAGAAATCGTTTCGCTACCCTGCTCGGAACAGAGGAATCGTATCAAGACAGAATTTGAAACCTGGAAAGGAAACCACAGCCAAAGAGATGATGTTTTGGTGGTAGGAGTGAAAATATGAAAAAAGTCAGATACTGTTTTTTTCTTTTATGGGCAACCTTTGCTATGGCTCCTTCAACGGGACTGGCGGAGGCCGGCAGGGTGGATTCGCTGAAAGCTAAAATCCTCACACTGCCCGATGATACCAATAAAGTAAAGGTCCTGAACGATCTCTTCTGGGCCACCCTTTACGGAACAGACCAAGCCGCTCCGCTCCAATATGCGGATCAACAACGCAAGCTTTCAGAAAAAATAGGCGACAAGCGTGGACTTACACAAGCCTATAATGAAATAGGGTGTTTCTACTTCATGAGAGCCGATTATCAAAAAGCTCTTAAAAACCTGAACCTCTCCCTATACTTGAGCAAGGAAATAGGGTTTCAAAGAGGTATCCGGGCGGCTTATACCAACCTGTCGAATGTTTACCGCGACCAGGGAAATTTTCCGGAAGCCCTTTTATGCATCGAAAACGGACTTGAAATGGCCAGGAAGGATGGGAATAAAAAGGCTATCGCCGATGCTTTGACCACTTCAGGGAATCTCCAGAAAGAATTGAACAATTACCCGGAAGCCCTTAAAAATCATCTCTCCGCATTAAGCTACAGGATGGAATTGAAAGACCAAAAAGGCATTGCCGACTGTTACAACAATATCGGCAACATATACTCCAATTTAAAGAAATATGATGAAGCCCTTAAAAACCATCTCCTCTCTCTAAAGATAAGCAGAGACAATAAGAACTTGACAGGAGTTACCAGTTCACTTATCAACCTGTCGGAAATTTATACCAGACAGCTCCGTTACCAGGATGCCATCAATAGCTTAACAGAGGTATTGGAAATTCAGAAAAAACTGGGAAATAAACGAAGCATCGCCGATGCCTATAATAACCTGGCAGAAAATTATGAACGACTTCAGGATTATAAAACGGCAATCCGGTACCAGGAGCTTTCAAAGTCAATCCGGACGGAGATTGGGGATGAGGAAGGCCTCTGCGAATGTCTGGCCAATTCCGCGAATCTGTATATACTGCTTCACCAGTTCGACAAAGCGAAAGCTCAATTGGAGCTGGCTGAGCAAGCAGCTCTTCACCTTCAAAGTAAGCTCAGGCTGGTTGAAATCTACACCAATTTCAAGCGGTTGGACTCTGCTACCGGAGACTTCAAAGAGGTGCTTCGTTATGCCAAGTTGTGCACCCTTTATAACGACAGCATCTTCAATGATGAAAACACAAAAAAGACCACCAGGGCTGAAATGACTTTTGAGTTTGACAAAAAAGAAGCCCTGATGAAAGCGGAGCAGGAAAAAACAGCAGCCATAGCCTCAGCGGAAAGGAGGAAACAGAATATCATCATTTTTGCGGTGAGTGGTGCACTCCTTCTTATACTTTCTTTTGCCCTTGTTGCATTCCGAAATTACCGCCTCAAACAAAAAGCCAACATCACCCTCGAATTTCAGAAGAAGAGCATAGAGGACAGTATCCGGTATGCTCAAAGAATCCAGGAAGCGATCCTCCCTCCTGCCCTTTTCGAAACAGGAGAGGTGCATGACCATTTCCTCATCTTTAAGCCCAAAGATGTGGTAAGCGGCGATTTCTACTGGAGATACCGGGAGGGAGATTATTTGTTTACTGCCACTGTCGACTGCACCGGACATGGAGTACCCGGAGCGATGATGAGCATGCTCGGATACGATTTGCTGGAGAATGCGGTAAAAGACAAGGGGCTTAGAGAGCCTGCCAGTATTCTCAATTTGATGAACCGGCAGGTTATTGAAAAGCTGGACTCCTACAATTCCGAATCGGCTACAGAAAGTATGGACCTTACGCTCTGTCGCCTAAACCTAATGACCCGGGAGCTGGTGTATGCCGGGGCTAAAAATGACCTCTTCCTCTTGTCTGAAAACGAACTTTGGGTACTTCCAGTAACGAAATGCTCTATCGGCTATGCCCGTGAAATGGAATATACCCAAGAGTCGCGGATCCTGAAGCCCAAAGACGAGCTTTACCTGATGACTGACGGTTTTGCTGACCAGAAAGGCGGACCCGAAGGGAACAAGTTCATGATTAAAAAGGTGAAATCACTTTTCCAGACCCTTTCTGCTCTTTCCTGTCCGGAGCAAAAACACAGACTCCTCAATGAACTGGAACAATGGAGAGGGGTTATGCCTCAAAAAGATGATATTCTGTTGGTTGGTTTCATAATATAAATACCATTTATTAAATTATGTTTTAACTTTGCCAGGAAACAAAATTTGGGACCAGATATGAGAACCCTTCGCTTTCAGTACTGTACGTTCCTGTTGGTGATCCTATTGGGCCTTTCCTCTGTTTCTTCCTCCCTGGCCCAGAATACTGTAATCGATTCCCTGAAGCTTAGACTTTTATCAGCTAAGGAGGACAGCAATAAAGTAAAATTGCTTAACGACCTCTCTTACAGAATTAGGTTCCAAGGAAAGTATTCGGAAGCAATTGAATTCGCAGAGTCTGCACTTCATCTTGCTGAGAAAATAGCCTTTAGGCCAGGGCAATCGAGAGCTTTTGAAATGATAGGAGCTGTACAGAACTTGCAGGGAAACTATACCGAAGCCATTAAAAACCTGCAAATATCATTTGGAATTGCACTAAAGGATAGTTTAAAGCAATTACTAGGAAGCACCGGAAATGACCTTGGCAATGTCTACAGAAACATAGGTAACTATTCCGAAGCCATCAGAAGCTACCTGATGGCCTTGCATTCATGGGAAGGGCTTGAAAACAAAAAAGGAATAGCCATGATCCACAATAACCTGGCAATTCTTCAAGGAGACCTCGGAAACTATCCAGAGGCGCTAAAGGAAAATCTTGCTTCCCTGAAGATCAGAGAGGAACTGAAAGATTCCCAAAGTATTGCCGATTCGCACAACAACCTTGGAAATGCTTACGAAAGCCTGAAGGACTTTTCTGAGGCCCTCAGCCATCACCGACAGGCGTTAAAGTACAGAATGAAAAAAAATGATGAATTTGGAATGGCCCAGTCTTATAACAACATCGCCAATATCTTTAACGACAGATTCGAATTTGAAGACGCCCTCCGGTATCACCTTCTTTCCCTCAAAATGCATCAAAAGATCGGAGACCAAAAAGGGCTCAGTGATTCTTATAACAACGTAGGGCTCACCTATAAAAATCTCAAAGACTATCCCAAAGCCCTTGAAAACCACAAGCTCTCCAAGAAAATAAGACAAAAGATCGGAGATCTGGATGGAATAGCCCAGTCTTTTTGTAATCTGGGGGACGTCTACGTGCTCCTGAAAAAACTTACCGAAGCTCAAAGCTGCCTGGATTCTGCTGAGCAGATTTACCTAAACTTACACGGCAAACCGGGACTGGAAGAAACCTACTCCGTTATGGTGAAACTCGACAGTACCAAAGGTGATTTCAAACAGGGGTTCATCCATTATAAAAAATATTTGCTCTATCATGACAGTATTTACAATGAAGAAAATTCACAGAAAGCAACACGTGCGGAGATGAATTTCGAATTCGATAAAAAGCAAGCCATTGCCAAAGCTGAACAGGAAAAAACAATCGCTGTCGCTGCAGCAGAAAGACGAAGGCAGCAGAT
>Ga0206996_1109_pt1 | contig 20282 bp, 20 predicted proteins | sample Alteio_BWMinCont_2_FD_153467 | JGI IMG/M metagenome (GOLD analysis project Ga0206996, IMG submission 153467) | Enriched cells from forest soil in Barre Woods Harvard Forest LTER site, Petersham, Massachusetts, United States -... | ecosystem: Environmental > Terrestrial > Soil > Temperate forest >...
GTGGCCCAGACCGGAGAACCGCTTCTTCTTTACGGAAAAGTGGAGGATTCCCGTTTCAAGTTGCTGGTGGAGCGTGATGAGCCTATCAAGAGCGCGCTGTGCGTTCCTTTGAAAGTGAGAGAAAAAATCATCGGCGTTTTAATGGTGCGAAAGCCTCCGTTTACTTCGAAATTCACCGACGAGCATCTGGAGTTTTTGACGACAATTGCGGACGGGGCTTCCATCGCGATTGAAAACGCGCGATTGTACCGCCAAGAGCAAGCGCGCGTGGCGGAAATGACCCGCTTGAACGAAACGCTTTCTTATCAAAAAATGAAACTTGAAGCCATTGTTTCCATTGTCACGCATGATTTGAAAAGTCCCCTCACAAGCATTCAAGGATTTCTTGAGCTCCTCTTGACGCGCCGCATTCCGGAAGAACAGGCGGTTTCGTATCTGACCATCATGCAGGAAGAAAGCCACCGGCTGCTGCGGCTCATCAACAATCTGCTTGATTTGTCGAAATTAGAAAAAGGGGAATGGAAGCCGAATTTGCGCTGTGTGGATTTGACGCGGCTCGTGAAAGCGGTGCTTGCATCGCTTCCTCCGCATGATGAAAAAATAAAAATCGTTTTTTCCCCAGAAGTCGGCTTGCCGAATGTGCTTGCCGATGAAGATTTAATCGTGCAGGTGCTTCACAATTTGCTTTCCAATGCCGCGAAATATTCTCCGGACGGCGGAACGATTGACATTCGTACAAAGCGCGACGGCAAGCGGGCCGAAGTGCAAGTTGAGGATCAAGGGATTGGAATTCCAGGGGAAAAATTGCCGCAACTTTTCAGCCGTTATTTTCGCGTCGGCGCAAAAGAAGCGGCCGGAATTCCGGGGACAGGGCTTGGGTTGGCAAACGTGAAATATATCGTAGAAGCGCACGGCGGAGAGCTTCAGGTAAAAAGCCGCGAAGGCAAAGGGAGCTTGTTTTCATTTTGGCTTCCGTTTGCTCCATCATAAAAAGATTGGAAGGAGGGTTGCGAGATGTCAAACACCGTTCCCGACTACCGAATCAGCGCGGACTTCAATTTGGAAAAGCTTGAGCAGATTCTGAAAACGAAGCCCAACGACCCTTCGGTTTTATTCGCATTGGGAGAAATGGCGTTTCGCCGCGGACGCAACTTAATCGCCTTGTCGGCGTTTAACCGGCTTCTTGATTTGACTCCCGAAGTTGTGGAGATTCGTCTTGCGCTTGCGAGAATTTTGGCGGAACAAAAAATTTTCGAGGAAGCCTACGAGCAAATTGCCGCGGCTCTCGAACATGATCCTGAGAATGCGGAAGCGCGCGTCCTTTTCGCCGTTTTTTCTTCGAATATGCCCCCAACATCTGCGATTTTACAAACACTCGAGCCGATTTTGTCGCGGCCGTTTGATCCGAAGCGGGTCCGGCTTTACTTGGATCGTTTGGCTGTGGAACGGGATTGGCTTTCCACCGACCTTCAGGAAATTTCAACACTTCTTGAAACCTCTCCCTTGGATACCTTTTTAGAGTATCACCAGGCTGTGGTTTCTCGAAAACTTTCGGCGGTCTCGCGTTTGTTTGAGGAGACGGAAGCTTTAAGCGCTATAAAATATGAAGGTCCCAAAGAAAAAATGAACGTGGTCTCTTCAATTTCCGATCGCAAATCCAAAGCCGAAAACAATCTGGCAAAACGGGGAAGAATCATCCTGGAAGTGGTCAAGGCTGCCGAGCCGTTTTTGGAAAAAGTGAAATCGGTTTCCGGAGTGATGAGTGTGGCGTTGTTGGGAGTTAAAGGGGAAGTGTACCATTCCTTGCAAGGAAGCCCGGTCGATTGGGAGGGGCTTGCCAAAGCCCTCTCGGCGGGACTGTCGAATTATCAATCTTTTTCCTCGGGAAGCTTGTTCTGGGTGGTTGAATTTTCAAAAGGAGTTTTGGTGCTGCAGGCGCTCGTGCCGAAGTTGTTTTTGGCCATTGCAGCCGAAGCCCCGCTCACCTTCGGCGCCCTCCGCTACAAACTTGACAAGCATCTTCCGGTGATTCAGAAGGCGCTTGAGTCGCTTGAGGTGTCAAAGCTTGACGCTTAAGCGTCCTTTGAAAAATGCCGCGCTTGTCGCGGTGCTGCTTGGATGGCTTTATGCGCTCGGAGTCTGGCCTGTGATTCAAGTTTTATTCTCCGGCAGAAATCCGGGACAGAATCCACAACTGACCGAGATCTGTGTTACTTTTTGCGCTTTTTTTTTAACCCTTTGTATTTTGCCTTTTTTGGAGTTGAGCCTCCCGTTGTGCGGACTGGTTGGCGTTTTTTTAGCCGCAGCGCTGTTTAGTACCCTCAATAGTGTCAGCCTTGGCACAAGCCTTCCTGCGTTTTTGAACGTTAGCGCCTGGATGGCAACACTTGTCGTCTGCGCCGGACTTGGCAGAAAAAAAGAAGCAATCCTCACGTTCAGCAGGATGGTCGTGCTGGTGGGAATGGCTTTGTGCGCGGTCGGATTTTTGCTTGTGATTTCCGGGACAGGCAACTCATTTGCCGCGGGAATCACTTCCACATTTTATCAAAGCGATGTGTTTGCCGGGTTTCTTCTTTTGGTCATCCCGGTTTCTTTTGCGCTAGCGCTTGAGCAAATCGAAGATCGGATGCGGCTTTGGATGTACCTGCTTGCGACCTTGTTGTTTGTGGTGACCCTCTTTTTGACCGGGTCAAGAGGAGCGATTCTTGTGTTTGTTCTTCTGATGTTTCCCGGAGGTTACTTGGTTTACAAGCGACGGCCGCAAGTGCTCGCATGGATCCCGTGGGGATTGGGCATTGCAGCCGCAGTCACTGCAGTGTATTTGTTTCGACCGAAGAATCACGCGTTTTTGGCAAGAATCATTGAAAAAGCAAAAGCGCCTTCCAATTGGATGATAGCTTCACAGGCCCGCATGACATTTTGGAAAGGGGCGCTTGCCAACTTTGTTTCGCATCCTTGGCTTGGAAGCGGACTTGAAACATTCGGAAGAGTTTTCCCAAGGTTCCAACAGCACTTTTACTGGTATTCCAAATATCCGCACAACTTTTATCTTCAAACCTTGTCCGATGGGGGACTGTTTGTTTTTATTCCGTTGTTGGCCCTTCTTGGATTTATTTTTTATGCCGGGATTCGGGTGTTGAAAAAAGATGTTTCCGTGTTGACACTCGGATTGTTTTTTGCATTTTTAGGGGGGAGCCTTCATCTTTTTTTGGATGTGGAATCGAATTTTCTCATGTGGAGTTTGCTTTTTTGGGGAATCGGCGGATTTTTAATATCCCTTGATGAGGGGGCGCATTTTCGACCTCCCGCGGTTTGGATGCGCATCACGTCGACGCTCATTGTCCTTGTATTGCTTGGGTTTCAAAGCGCGTATGCGTTTTCGTTTTATTTCGATGAAAAAGCGCATGAAGCGGTGCGGGGAAATGATCCGCAAGCAGGCGTGAATTTGGAATCCAAGGCGATTCAATTTTTCTCCGCAAACGGCGGTTATTATGAAGGGAAGGCGCAAGCCGAAATTTTTCTCTGTGCCGCTGCCAAAAACCGCGCTTGGTGCGACAGCGCGAAAGCCGATTATGAAGAAGCGCTTCGCAGAGATCCGGTGCGTCCTCTTTATCTTGGAGAGCTTGCAACATTGCTCAACGGAACCTACGGAGATCGCCAAAATGCCGAGCGCTTGTGGCGCAGATCCATTGAACTTGATCCGTTTAACTATCCTTACCATTATCTTGCCTTGGGAGATTTAAAGCTTGCCGAAGGGAACCTTTCCGCGGCCGGGGAGTTTTACGAGCGAGTCATCGCGATTTACCCTGAGCCCGATTTGTTGCGATTGCCTTCCTTCCGGCAGGATGAGTTTAGAAATGCCATTCTGTTTGCGCGCGCGCGGCTTGCAAAAATCGAAAAAATGCGCAAAGGAAAAGTCCTGTGACTTTGTTTGATGTTTCGAAAGAAGATTTGCAGTGGGTGAATGCCCGGGTATCGCCCTGGAAAGGGGCAATCAAACGGTTGCTCGATTTTTTGCTGGCCTTGGCGGGCTTGGCGATTTTGTCTCCGCTTATTCTTTTGATTGCCGCAATCGTTAAATTTTCTTCGCGCGGCCCGCTCATTTTCGGCCAGGAACGGATCGGAAGATTCGGCCGTCCCTTTCAGATTTACAAGTTTCGAACTATGGTGAGCAACGCACTTGAACTCGGCGGTTTTGAGACTTCGTCACACGATCCGCGAATTACGCCGGTCGGGGGGTTTTTGAGAAACTGGTCATTGGATGAACTGCCACAGCTTTGGAACATCCTGAAAGGGGAGATGAGTTTTGTGGGACCAAGGCCGACGCTGCGCTATCAAGTCGAAGCCTACACGGCGCGGGAGCGACGCAGGCTCTTGGTGATGCCCGGGCTTTCGGGATTGGCGCAGGTGCGCGGGAGAAATGAGCTTTCTTGGCCTGAAAAGATTGAATGGGATCTGCGATACATCGAGAATTATTCGCTTGGAGCGGATGCAAAAATTTTACTTGAGAGTGTCGCGTTGGTGTTAGCGCACAAAGGCGTGTATGGGAACTAAGCTGTCACTCCCATTTGCGCGACCGCATTTGCCCGATTTCAATAAAATGACGTCTCGGTTCCGGGATGCTTGGCAAAATGGGGCCGTCACCAAAGGCCCTTTCACCGAACAGTATGAATCTGCGGTTTGCGCTTTCACGGGAACCAAGGCCGCGGTTGCGGTTTCAAGCTGCACCACCGGGTTGATTCTCGCCTTGCAAGCGCTTCAAGTTGAGGGAGAATGTCTGGTTCCGGCATTCACCTTTACTTCCACGGTGCAAGCGCTTCTTTGGAATCGCCTGAAACCGGTTTTCATCGACTGTCACCCGCGCCGCTTCACGATTGATTTGGAATCTTTGAACGCAAGCGTGACCCAAAATACCGGCGCGGTGCTTGTGCCGTATATTTTCGGAAATCCCCCTCCGTTTGCAGACCTTGAAGCATTTGGCGCGAGGAAAAAATTGCCTTTGATCCTGGATGCCGCCCATGCGTTTGGAACACTGATCAATGGAAAGCATGCTGGAACACATGGAATTGCAGAAGTGTTTAGCACAAGTGCCACAAAACTGTTGTGTACCGGAGAAGGGGGGATGGTCACCACAGGCAATCCAAAATTTGCCGAAACACTTCGCGCTTTACGCGAATACGGCCATGGCAACAACTACGAAACCAAAGCTCAAGGAATGAATGGGCGGATGACTGAATTTCAATCTTTGATGGGCTTGGAAGGGCTTTCTCTCCTTGAAGATCATGCCAAGCATCGCAACAAGCTTGCTGCTTTATACCGCGAGGCGCTTGCCGGATTGCCCGTGTCGTTTCAAGAAATCGAACCTGGGGCGCGAAGCTCGTACAAAGATTTTGCGCTCCTTTTGGAGCCGGAATGGCCAAAAAGCCGGGATGAAACCGCGAAAATTTTGGAGGAAGAAGGGATCCCGACCCGCAAATATTTTTATCCTCCGATTCATCGCCAACCCTTTTTTGCGAAACATGCCGGGGCCTTGCGACAACTCCTGACGACTGAAAAAATTTGCGCCCAAATTCTTTGCCTGCCGATCTTTTATGATTTGAAAGAAAGCGAAATTGAAGAAATCGGCAATGTGTTTAAACGTATTTTTAACGAAGGAAGTCGAGCGCGATGAAGCTTCATCATCGGTTTTTTCTTTTGACCGTTGATTTGCTCCTGATTTTGGCAAGCTTGCTCTTGGCCTTGTTTATCCGCTTTGAAGGAGAAACACCGGCTAAATATCTCCAGCCGAACCTTGTTCCTTATGTGACCCTCTGTCTTTTCAGCGCAGGCATTTTGTGGCTGTTTGGGCTCTACAACAAAGTTTGGCGCTATGCAAGCGTGGAAGAGGGGATTCATCTTTTTAACGCGGTCACCGTGAGTTTCGGCATTTATGCCATCCCGGTTTTTGTGACCCATGGCAGTTTTTATCCGCGCGGGGTTGTGGTCATTGCGTGGTTATTGGCTTTGTTTCTCCTTGGCGGCGTCCGGCTTGTCTTGAGACTGGCAAGCTTAGGCGTCCGCGGACGCGGCGCGAAAAAAGTGATTGTGGTCGGCGGGGGAGATGCGGGTGAAGCGGTGATTCGGGAATTAAAACGGGAGCCTTCGCTTTACCGGCCGGTCGGCATTTTGGATGAGGACGAAAAAAAGCGAAACCTTAAAATTCACGGGGTGCCGGTTATCGGCAAGCGCGCGGATCTTCCCCGGATTGTCGAAGAGCTTGGAATCCACCATGTGGTGATTACCCTTCCTTCTCCCTCGATTTTAAAAGAAGTGTTCGCTTCATGTCAGGGATTAAATGTGGAGTTTAAAACGATCCCAAGTGTGAGTGAGCTCATGAGCGGTCAAATGAAAGTGGACGCAGTCCGCGAAATCCGGATTGAAGACTTGTTGGGGCGCGAGCCGATTCAAATCAATTTGGAATCGCTCCGATCCTATTTGTCCCGAAAATCAATTTTAGTCACCGGGGCGGGAGGTTCGATTGGGTCTGAGCTGTGCCGTCAAATCGCAAGCTTTGAGCCTTCGATGCTCACCTTGGTGGGACATGGCGAAAACTCGATTCATGAAGCGTTCGTTGAATTAAAGCAAAGAAAAAATTGCACGTTGAAATCAATGATTGCCGACATCCGCGATGAAGCGAAAATGGAGCGGATCATGAGAGCGGTCAAGCCTGAGGTGGTGTTTCATGCGGCGGCGCATAAACATGTTCCTTTGATGGAAGAAGCGCCGTTTGAAGCGCTTGAAAACAACTTTTGCGCCAGTGCAAGTCTTGCGCTTCTAAGTCAAAAAGCCGGGGTTCAAAAATTTGTTTTTCTTTCAACCGACAAAGCGGTGCAACCGCAGAGTGTCATGGGTGCCTCCAAACGGCTTACCGAAATGTTTTTGCAGTCGTTGAGTGAAGAAGGGGGGAAAAACAATTCGCCGACTCAGTTTATGTCGGTCCGATTCGGGAATGTGATCGATTCTCGCGGGAGCGTTGTCCCGACCTTCCGAAAGCAAATTTTGATGGGAGGCCCGGTCACTGTCACGCATGTCGAGATGACCCGCTATTTCATGACGATTCCTGAAGCGGTTTCCTTGGTGCTTCAAGCTGCCGCCATTGGGCATGGGGGGGAAATTTTCATCCTTGACATGGGAAGACCGGTCAACATTTTGGAGCTTGCCCATCAAATGATTCGTTTGGCCGGCTATGAGCCGGACAAAGACATTCCGGTCCAAATCACAGGCTCCCGTCCCGGGGAACGTTTGCGCGAAAAGTTGCTTGCGGATGGGGAGCGGATGGAGTCAACCAATTTCGAGAAAATCGTGCGCGTTCGTTCCAGCACCCGTCCTTTAAAGGAATTCATGGATGCTTTAAGCGAAATCCGGGAATTGTCCAAGGCGGATGACGCGGATCGCTTGACCCAGCTTTTAACCCGGTTTATCCCGGAATACATTCCACGGCAAGCCTTGACTGCCAACCACTAAGGAGAAAAGCGTTGAAAGAAACAGTTGTAGAAACGGCATCGGATCAAATGAAACAACGGCTTCTTCATCTGGAGTCGTTAAAACAGATTCAGGATCCGTACGAAGTGACGTCTTTTGCGAACACCCACGAAATCGGCGCCCTGCTTGAAAAATACGGGCCGCTTAAGCCCGAAGAGCACGCGGAAGAAGAGGTTCATGTTGCAGGCAGGCTCATGGCCTTACGCGATCTGGGGAAAGCCGCGTTTGGCGATTTGACGAGTCTTTCGGGGCGAATCCAGCTTTATTTTAAAGTGGATCGTTTGGGAGAGGACGCATGGAAGGTTTTCCAGTGTTTGGATCTCGGTGATTTGGTCGGGGTGGAAGGGAATGTGTTCAGGACGCGCCGCGGTGAGTTGTCCATTGAAGTGAAAAAAGTGACCCCGCTTGCGAAATGTTTGCATCCGCTTCCGGAAAAATGGCACGGCTTAAAAGAAGTGGAGGTTCGCTACCGCAAACGCTATTTGGATTTGATTGTGAATCCGGAGGTTCGAAAGGTCTTTGTGCTTCGAAGCCGCCTCATTTCGGAAATCCGGAAATTTTTGGATTCGCGCGGATTCTATGAAATGGAAACTCCGGTGATGAGCTCCAAAGCGGGAGGCGCAGAAGCTCGACCGTTCATCACGCACCACAATGTGCTTGATCTCGATTTGTATTTGCGAATCGCCACAGAGCTTTATTTGAAGCGGCTGATTGTAGGAGGGCTTGAAAGGGTTTACGAAATCGGAAGAATTTTCAGGAATGAGGGGGTCTCCACCCGCCACAATCCCGAGTTCACCATGTTAGAAGTGTATCAAGCTTACACTGATTATAACGGAATGATGAAATTAACCGAAGATCTGCTGGTTCATTTGGCGGATCATCTGCTTGGAGCCCGCCAGATTCCTTATGGCGATAAAACCGTTTCACTTGAGCCCGGTTTCGCGCGCATCACCTACCGGGATGCGCTCAAACAATACGGCAACGTTGAACTTAATGATCTCCGCAACCTTGAAAAAGCCAAAGAAGCGGCGCGTAAGTATAAGATTCCAATTGAAGCCCATGCACATGTCGGCCATTTAATGGATAAGATTTTTGAGGCGGTCGTGGAACCGCATTTGGTGGAACCGACCTTTATCGTTGATTATCCGATTGAGCTTTCTCCGCTTGCCAAACGGAAAAAAGAAGATTCGTCGCTGACCTATCGCTTTGAATTGTTCATCATGCACATGGAAATGGCCAACGCTTTCTCCGAATTGAATGATCCCGTGGATCAGCGCGAGCGCTTTGCAACACAAAGCGAGCGGCGCGAGGCGGGGGATGAGGAGGCCCAGATGTTCGACGAAGATTTCGTGCAGTCCCTTGAGTTCGGGATGCCCCCGACCGGCGGCCTTGGCATCGGCATCGACCGCCTCTGCATGCTCTACAGCAATTCCCCCAGCATCCGCGAAGTCATCCTCTTCCCGCTCCTTAAACCACGCAACGACGGGGAATAAATAAGTCATGAACAATGCGGAGATGGCTGCGGTTCTCAATGGAATCGCAGATCTTCTGGAAATCCAAAACGACAATCCGTTTCGAATTCGATCTTATCGCCGCGCGGCGTTGACGATTGAATCGCTTCCACACGAGCTGCGCGACATGGATGAAGCCGCCTGGAAAGAAATCCCGGGCATTGGGGAAAGCATCGCCGAGAAAATCAAAGAGTACGCCGCCACCGGAAAATTAAAAACGTACGAATCATTAAAATCCAAAGTTCCGGTCGGTCTTCTTGAAATGTCGCAGATTCCCGGTCTTGGTCCAAAAACGGTGAAAAAACTTTGGGATAAGTTGGGAATCAAAAGCATCAAACAGCTTGAAGCCGCGGCAAAATCGAATAAAATTCGAGAACTTAAAGGCCTTGGCGCAAAAGTCGAAGAGAACATTTTAAAAGGGATTGAACAAAATCGCGGCAAAAAAGCGGTGACAGCGCGGGAGAATTCAAAGATTATCAGGTCGCAAACATCTCTCCCGACATGTCGTTTCTCGAAGTCCTCGATGTGTTGAATGAATCGCTCACCCGCCAAGGAGAAGCCCCGGTGGCTTTTGCGCATGATTGCCGCGAAGGGATTTGCGGATCTTGCGGGATGGTCATCAACGGCCGGCCACATGGCCCCCAAAAAGCCACGACCACCTGCCAGCTTTACATGCGCAACTTCAAAGATGGCGATACCCTTGTGGTGGAACCGTGGCGTGCCAAAGCATTCCCGGTCATTAAAGATCTTGTGGTGGACCGCTCTTCTTTCGACCGCATTTTGCAAGCGGGCGGCTATGTTTCGGTCAGCACCGGAAGCGCACCTGAAGCGAACACGGTTCGCATTCCGAAACCTGCTGCAGACACCGCCTTTGACGCTGCAGCCTGCATCGGCTGTGGCGCCTGTGTAGCGGCTTGCAAAAACGCCTCTGCCATGCTTTTCACCGCCGCCAAGGTTTCCCAGTTGGCCTTGCTGCCCCAAGGTGGCCCTGAGCGCCGCGAGCGCGCCTTAAACATGGTGAAAGCCATGGACGAGGAAGGCTTTGGAAACTGCAGCAATACCCGGGCTTGTGAAGCGGAATGCCCCAAAGAAATTTCCCTCGAACACATCGCGCGCCTTTTCCGCGAGTATCTCTCCGCCAAAGTCACCTCAAAGTAGCATCTCGAAAAATTTACAAGTTGTTTACAAAAAATGCTTGCATTGCGCTTGCCCCTATGATATAATTTGGTTCACAAGTGAATTTTCCACATAAAAAGAGGGAACAACATAAGGCAGAGGTGAGAGGTTGATGTTGAGCAACAGCATCCCAAATGTGTACACAGCAACGATTTTTCGACCAAAGATTCAACAAAACGGGGTGAACCAACCGTTTGAATTAACGGTTGCAGCCCTCAGACGCAAAGGAAACTCCGAAGATAGAATTCTGGCTTTGGGCGACGTTTTTGTTGAATTGCGATTAAGCGGCAAAAATGTAGATTATTTCATTCCAATTGATCTTTGGGATTTTCTCCAGCTTTTGACCCAAATTTCTGAACCAAACGGAGAATCGCAATGCAAAGCTTCCGGAGAAGCGGTGCTTGCCCGCCTGCAAAAAACCGGGGTCGGCATCGCAAGATATCAAGCGTGGAGACTCAGCAAACAAATGGCCGATTGGCCGAATCATGACCTCATCCTTGCTGCTGCAACGCACCGGGGACAGCTTCTTGAAAAAGCACATGCGCTGCTGGCGGAACCTTTCTACCGGCTAAAATTTTCCGATCTGCAATTAGGCATACCCGGCGGCTTGTCAAAAACCATATTCCGCTTTGCATCGCAAAACAATCTCTCCATCCACATGCACCGTGAAAATCGCGAACTCATCAAAGTCGATTATCGGATGGAGATGGAATCGCCGCCGGCAGATCTGGTTCTTGCCTAGGCTGATTTAGAGTCGCCGGCGCGGTCGAATGCGGCGGTTTTCTTGAGCTTTTTCTCGCAATCACTGCAAAACAGGGAAGTCTTCTTGTCGATGTCATAGATGTTGTGTGAATAATGCATGACACAGCTTTGGTTGTAGCAGTGTTTTGAGCCGATGGCATGCGCCATTTGATGCATCGATTCTTTCAACAGCCGGTCAAAAAATAAAAACGATTCGGGTGTATGTCCGTAAAATTCAGGGCGCAAACGGTGCGTGCTCACAAGCGCAATCTTCTCATCGCAATTGGCATCTCCAAAAATATAATTGAGCGAAATGCCATAAAGATCCACGTGTGTCACGCCGATGGCATATTTGAAATCGGGCGAGAAAGCGGTTTTAATGCGATTGAAAATGGCAGGGGCGAAATATTGTTTTTTAACCGCGTTGAACGCGCTGGTTGGAGCGGAAAGATTGGCGGTGATTTCAAACCGGTAAAAAAAGCGCTCTTCCAAATGCGCGGTGAGTCTGTGCAGATGACGCAGATCGACATCCCCTATCGTAAAGAGCCCAACCTTCACGTATTAACCCCTTTCCCACTTACTAATCCGTTTCTCCCAAAACGTTGAAGATTGGTTTCTTGCGCCGACCAAAAAACTCCTTCTACAGAACGTGGAAAAATTGAAGCAGCGCGACGACCACGGCGGCCACGGTCAACGCGATCATCCCGACCGTCGTAACCCATGCAATCAGGTTGAATGTTTTCGAGTTGGTGTGCTTGCCCATCAAGCGTTTGTTGTTGATGAGTTTCAACATATAAATGAGGATGAACGGGAGGAGAACCCCGTTGACGACTTGAGAATAAAAAAGAATCGCAAGCGGATTGGATTGCGGCAAGAGAATCACGCCGCCGCCAATTACAATCATTGCAGTGTAAAGCCAGTAAAAAACAGGAGCTTCTCCGAATTTCCGATCGACACCGGCTTCAAATCCGAAGGCTTCACACACATAATAAGAAGTGGCAAGCGGTAAAATGGACGCTGTGAAAACGCTGGCATTGAGCAATCCAAACGCAAAAAGAATTTCGCAGTATTTTCCCGCAAGCGGTTCAAGAGCAAGCGCCGCGTCTTTGGCAGTGACAATCGTGACATGATGCTGAAAAATGGTCGCGGCACAAGCCACCACGATAAACCATGCAATCACATCGGTGATCACACATCCGACAATCACATCCAAACGGCTGTAGGTATAGGTTTCAACATCGATCCCCTTTTCCACAATGGCTGATTGAATGTAAAATTGCATCCACGGCGCAATCGTGGTTCCGACCACGCCGATAAACATGATGAGATAATCTTTTTTAAATGAAAATGAAGGGATAAGCGTTGCATGAATCACTGAGAACCAAGCCGGATGCGCTAAAATTCCGGAAACAATATACGTGAGATAAATTCCGCAGGCCACCAAAAAAACGCGCTCGACTGTTTTGTAATTTCCTCTTAGTACAAGCCACCAGACAAAAATCGCAGCCAGTGGCACCGAAATAAACTTGGAAATCCCGAAAACTTCACAGCTCCACGCCACGCCTGCAAATTCCGCCATGGTGTTGCCCATATCTGCGATGAGGAGCGCGCACAACACAAACACGGTCGTGCGCACGCCAAATTCCTCACGGATTAAATCAGCCAGTCCCTTTTGCGTCACCGCACCCATGCGCGCGCTCATTTCCTGAATCACGATGAGGCTGATGGTAATCACCAAGAGAACCCAAAGCATCATGTAGCCGAACTGTGCACCGGCGAGCGAATACGTGGTAATTCCGCCCGCATCGTTGTCGGCATTTGCGGTGATGATGCCGGGCCCTAACACGGCAAGGAACAGCGCAATGGTTCGCCAGCGAATTTGCGGAAGACGCCACCGGTTCAGTCCCAAACCCTTGCGAAGGCTCATGCCGATTTTCCCGCTTTCAAGGCTCGAATGTTGTTCATGATTTCATCGACTGCTTCTTTAAACTGCGCTTTGCGTTCCTTCGGATCATCCTTAAGATGAAAAACAATCGGCTTGCCGATGCGGACTTCAATCCTTGAAAACCATGGAATGAATCCAAAAATTTTTCTCGTCCACGGTTGGGTTCCAAGGATGGCCATCGGAACAACCGGCACTTGCGCCATTTGCGCCATCAACACAACACCGGGCTCCCCCTCTTTCACCATTCCGGGAGGCACGCGCATCCCTTCCGGAAAAATGCAAACGCATTTTCCCTCTTTTAAATATTCAACCGCTTTGCGAATCACATGGCGGTCGCCAAGCTTCCGGCTCACCGGCAAACAGCCGACCAACCGTATCCAAGTGCCTAAGAGTGGAGCTGTAAACAGTTCTTCTTTTGCGAGAAAATAAACCATGCGCGGACATGCCGAACCGGCCACCGGCGGATCAAGATAACTGGTGTGATTTGGAGCTAAAATGAATCCGCCGGTTTTCGGAACGTTTTCGCGCCCTTTGACGCGAAATCCGAAAGCCACTTTCAAAAACAAGATGATGAGCGACCTTGAAAAGTGGTACATCCGCGCTATCCAATCTTGGATTTCACCGCCTTTGTCATGGCAAGAACCACTTCCTCAAAGGATAAATGCGTCGAATCGACAATCACCGAATCCTCGGCCGGACGAAGCGGAGAATCAACACGGGTTGTGTCAATTTTGTCCCGCTCCTCAAGCTCATTTTTCACCTGATCAAACGTCAAATCAGATCCCTTTTCAGTCAATTCGGAAAACCGCCGCATCGCGCGAACTTCGGTGGAAGCGGTTAAAAAAATCTTCACTTCCGCATCGGGAAGAACCACGGTTGCAATGTCGCGCCCCACCATCACAACCCCTCCCGGTTTTGCCATTTCCCGTTGCTTTTCCACCAACGCTTTTCTCACTTGAGACTCCGTGGCAATCCGCGAACTGAGAAGAGAAATCTCGGGATAAAACAATGCTTCTCCCACGTCTTGGTTGTCCGCGAACATCTTTGGCTTGGAGGGAGTTCCTTTCCAATCAAACTTGATTTGCTCCGCAATTTTCCCCCAATCTTTCGGGCTTCCAAAAACTTTTTGGATTTTCCATGCCACCGCGCGGTACATGAGGCCGGTGTCAATGAAAAGGAATCCAAGGCGGTCGGCGACTTCGCTCCCCACACTTGATTTTCCGGATGAGACCGGACCGTCGATGGCGACTTTCACTTTTTGCATGACAATTCTTACGATTGTTCGAGAAGGAGAACACCCTGACCCTTCAAAAGGAGTTGATAATCATGAAATTGTGGAAATTTTCTTCCCGCACGCTTCTTTTGATCATCGCCGGAATTGGAGTAACGGCTGTTATTTGCGTGTCGGCATTCTACCCGCGCATTCTAAGCGCGCGCGCCGCAGTGCCGCCGGAGGGAATCGTGCTTCCCAACGAATTGAAGCAAGTCGGTGTTTACGTGACCGGTGCGGTCAAGAAGCCGGGTGTTTATTCGCTTCCCAACGGCAGCCGAGTCAAAGACGCGCTTTCGCTTTCTGGAGTGGCTGCAGATTGGGATCCCGAAGGAATCAACTTGGCCAAACGGCTTGAGGACGAAGACATGATTGTTGTTCCAAGAAAACAACACGACAAAATGTTTTCAAAAGATCAAACTTTTTCACCAAAACCGTCTGCAAAAAAAATCCAAACCCCGGGCGAAAAAGTCAACTTGAATCACGCAACCGTGTCGGATCTTCAATCTGTGCCTGGTGTCGGTCCCGGCATGGCGAAACGGATCATTGATTATCGTGTGGCGCACGGCGCTTTCAGCTCCGTCGATGCTTTGCGCGAAATCCCCGGAATCGGCCAAAAGAAGTTCGAGCGAATGAAGCCCTATTTGCAACTATAAGAGGAAAAACCCGCTTCAAATCTGAAAAAATGATATGTCATTCCCGCGAAAGCGGGAATCTGAAGGATATGCCGGGATGGCTCAGTGGTAGAGCAGCTCACTCGTAATGAGCAGGTCGTGAGTTCGAATCTCACTCCCGGCTCCATCCCAGAAAGTGAGATTCAAACTCACGACGGGCGATTTCCGCCGACCGAATAGGGAGGATCAGTGAAGCGAGCGCCAGCGAGCGAAACGACAGAAATCTGCCCCGTTCCCGCTAACTCTTTTTTCGACGAGTGAGCACGAAGTGCGAGCGAGTGCTCACCAGATTCGAATCTGGCTCCCGGCTCCGATTGTGTTCGATTAAACTATTGAATAATGGCTATATAGCGTGAAAGCCAAGCAGAGGCTAACAATACCAGTCCGTTCCCAACTAAGAATTTGTTAAGTATACTCCGATCTTTTATCCATCGATTCCAAACCGCAAAGGTTTTAAAGCCCAGCCAAGCCAGTATTATTCCCCAATTATCTGTTCCTATTAAAATTGGATACGCGACAAGCTCCTCTGCCCCGAGCAAAAACGGATATAAATTGTCTGGACCCTCAGAACCTCGACCTATGCAAACCGACCACAATGTTCTCAGAAATCTATAGCGGTGTTCTTCCTGCATGCTGTATGTCTTTAACAATGCCATTATTAGGCGAACGCCCACACATAAGCTAACAAGCAATGTCAGATAATGACAATATCCCTCCACCACAAATTTATGAACGTGCAAGAGTTCAGGATGTATAAGGCAGGAAATGGCGTCTTTCAAATGATCAACCTAAAACATCGCCTGGCGACTTGCGGCCTCGATCTGTAGCGTCAAAATCTTTATCAAAGCTGATGAGAGCGAAATCGTATTTCTTTGCTACCATATATTGATAGGCATCGTCAAAATCAAGACTAAATCTCTTTGCCGCATCAATACAATCATCCATATCTTCCGGATACAGGGATACCATGCTCATAACGCCATTTGAAAGCAAATCGGATATAAACTGCTGAAAAACATCATGCTGTTTCCGTCGAAAAAGAATTAAGCCAATCGAATGAAACGAATAGTCAGAAATGAACAGTTCATGCTTGTCAGAGTGGCCTAATAGGGTTCTTGCATCTCTTGCATGTTCCTGATCGAGAATGATTTCCAGGAAAATATTGGTGTCGAGAAGCAATTTCACGCGATCATAATCTCCACTTGGAGATTTCGTGCTGAAGGTCCACTGAGGAATACTTGCCTTTCAAGTCCTTCAAAGCTCCTGCCCATTGGAATTTCGGTTTTCCAGAAGTTTTTTTCCCGCTCCTTCCCAAAAGGAATTCGACAAAATCCCATGCCTCTGCCTGAGCTTCGGCAGAAAGCCTCATCATTAATTCATCAAGAGACTTTCGTGGCCTTTGTATCATGATTAATCATTTGACTTTGAGCGCCGGCATCCCTGCGGGCAGCCAAGCCGATTGAGAGGGAAAGGAACCTCCATTCAAGAATCACCTTCACACAATTTTGAGGATTATTGGAGGATAGAATGATGAAAAGATTCGGTAAAAAAACGATCGTGTTGGGCCTACTCGTTTTCACGATGACCGCGGCATTGGTGCTGGCCAAAGGCGGCGCAGTCATCATCGACGGAACTTCTTATGCGGCTCGGGTGATCACGCAAAACGGAGTGCAGTATATCGCAGCTCCCGATATCGCAAAGGCGCTCGGAAAATCGTTCCAAGTCCATAATGGCACCTTGGTCTTGGGCGCTCCCGGAGGAAAAAACCCGGGAGAAGCAACCCTCGTTGAATCGGGAAAGTGGGGATTTAACAAGGCGATTCGATTTCGAGTGCTCGGCTTCAATCCGAGTGACGGGGAATGCGGACCGACGAAACCTGCTTCTGTTTCAATCGAAATGTCCAATGCCACCAATGGAGCGATGACCTTCAATGGGTTAAGCGGCTGGCTCACCGGAAATACGCACAGCCTCTCCATTCAAGCTTCAGCAAACGGAACATTCATCGGAGATAAATGGCAATATATCCCACCCGGAATTCCGCCAAGCCTTCCTCCTGCAGCCCACGTAACGAGAAAAATATGCGCACAGTTCAGCGGGACGCCTGATCTTTTGACCGTGTCTACGGGCCTTAACGACGGCTATGGCAATTTCAAACCGCTTGGAACAACCGTGAAATTCAAGCTTGCAAAATAAATTTGCTGGGAGGTGAAATGCTATGGATCAAATAAAGCATCAGAATTTCGTCTTTGAGCCGAAGATTGACGGCTGGCGCGTTGCTCAACTTTATCGGGTGGTAGCAGATGGAATTTTAGCGGAAGTCAGAAGTGCGCCGCGTCCTGAGCGCGCCAAAGTGATGGGAGAGTTACTCAATATGCCACCTTCGGATCTTTATGAACGCGTTTACCCAAGGATACCGGAAAATCTTAGAGACTCCTATGACTCTGGCTCAAATGGCGCTGTTTTTGATACGATTCAACAATTTGCAAAACTACGATCCCCTGATGACGGACGCATGCATCCAGTTTCTGCGCTTAAATGTCTCAAGACAGCGACTAGACTTCTGGAAAACTCTCTTCGTTTACCTTGGCATGCTTCTATTCCACTCGCGCCGATTCTCGCAACCACGCAAGAAATACTTAAGTTACATAACCGTGTTCTGGAAAATGGATCATGGAGCAGGTTCATGCGATCGTGGTAAAGCTAATAAATCAAGACACGTCTATTTTTTCTAACCTTGCCTGGCTTCTTTTTCTATGATGTTGTGCAACCGATGCGCCGAAGGATAAGCAGGCTCCCTTCCCAATGGAACGTGATGCGGTGTTTAAGATCAATTCTGGCTTCCAAAATGTTTCGCGTCCCTTGAATTTTCTTCACCTGCAAGGACGGGTGCCTGGGATTTTCTATGAGTAAAAGGAGGGCTTTTTCCGCTTTTTGTCTGACATCGGCAGGAAGATCCGCATAGTCCTTAACAAAACTTTTAAGCCTTTGTACGTCGAGCGCCACGGCGTAAGTCCTTGATCAAATCTTTGCCGGAATGAAACTCTTTGTAACGCCCCTCCCTTAAATCTTCGTCCGCTTCGCGTTCTTTCACTTGATGCGCTTTGGTCCAAAACCAGGCTTGATCGGCTGGCACTAAGGTCAGTGGGACAACAGAGATTCGCCCTCCAACCAGTTCAAACTGCAGCACATCCCCTTCTTTCAAACCCAAAGCATCCCGAATCGGTTCCGGAATGGTGGTCTGTCCCTTGCGGGTCAATTTACTGGTTAAACTCATTGTAGTTCTCTCCTATATTACTACTATACTACAAAAGGACTAAAATGTCAAGAAAAATCGCAGTGGACGAGGTTATTTATCTTGCTTTCCAAAGCAGCGACTTCTGGCTTCTTGTTAATTTTTTGAGCGCGCATTCTCGTTTTCTGGCTTTGGATAAAGTGCCAAATTTTTCCGCATATTTCAAAGTTACAGGTCTGCGAATTTTCGTATAGTGCGCGCCACGCTTGGAATGGTTGTGCTCCTTCAACCTTTTGTCAACGTCATTCGTGCAGCCGATGTAATAGGTGCCGTCTGAACATTCAAGGATATAAACCGAGTACGCCATGCGGATTAGTAGCGAAAGCCCAGAAGATTCCAATAATTGAGATACGCGATGAAGGATACAGCCACTGCGCTAATCAATAGTTCGCGCATCAAAATGCCGCGACCCTTTTTCCATTTGATGGCCATGACAAGGAGCAATGCCGCAGAGCCAACACTTGAGATGATCGGGATGCAAAGCAAAAGCACAATCACTTTTGGAACGCCGAAAACCCAATCAAATTCATCAAACTTCATGTAGGCACTCGCCAGCCCAAACAGGAAACAAAGATTCAGCAGGCTCACCATAAATGCCAGCCGTTGAAACAATGTCATGGGATGCGTGAACGCCCGCACAAGCCGGGTGACACAAAGCACAAGAAAAGCAAGCACGAAGAAAACGGCCAATCCGAGTTGCACCGGAAGCGCTTGAAACCAGGTGAGGCGGTCAAACACGTGGGTCCCCTCGAAAAGTTGGGAGATTTGACCTCTTCCGTCTTCCTTGAACGCAACGAGCGTCCCGTTATCCGATCGCTTGAATAATAATGGGCCGACTTCCACAAGATCAATCGACTTCGTTGCATCAAAGGGGTACGTCATTCTCAAGATTCCATCTTTCTCTGCAGTCAAGCGGCATTGAGCAAACAAAGCGGCCAGCTTTTCCAGCGTGGTGCGAGCGTAGCGGTTATAAAGATAGTAGCCGGTGAACCGCTTCAAGTCATCCGGATTGTGGATCATCTTCGGTTCTGCGCTGACCGGAAAATAGCGATTGAGAAATTGGTTCACCAGGTTCTCGCGACGCGCGCCATCCATTCGCGTATACGACACGAAAAAACCGAGGTTTTCCTTCGGCATCAAGACGAGAAGGCTTGAGGTGCAGAAAACATCCCCCAGATGCTCAATCATTCGTTGATTGTTTTGGATACGCTCATAAAAACCGTATGCGCTCCCGGCAATGCGGGGATCCTGCGTGAAGTGCCTGGCGTGCATCTCCTGCGCGGTGGATTGACTTAGAATCCGCCGGTTCAAATAGCGGCCGTCTTGCAAATGCGCGATCATGAAATGCGCGATGTCTTTCGCCGTGGTCATCAGACCGCCGGTTGGGGGAATATTCAAGTAATGCCTTGGCACCGGGATATAAGCACCATTTTTGTACATATAATCTGTCACAAGATTGTCACTCGATTCCGGAGACAACGAGAAACTGCTTTGTTTCATCTCAAGCGGCGCAAAGATGTTTTTGTCCACATATTCCGCATATGGAACCCCGGAAATAACCTCAACCAAATATCCCGCCAATGCCATGCCATGATTTGAATAGCTGTAAAATTCGCCGGGCGGAAGAACCCGGTGAGGCATCCGGCGCGCCAAGTATTCCCCCAAAGGAATCACTTGCGATTGCTTACGGGCCGACATTCCGATCCCCCGATCCTCAAAACCGGCCGTATGGGTCAAGAGGTTGGCAAAGGTAACCGGCTGCGGAAAGTTGCGCTCCAGCTTGAATGTTTTGAGATATTGATTGACATCGTCATTCAGGGATAATTGGCCGCGCGCTGCAAGCTGCATGATCGCGGTGGCAGTCATCAATTTAGAAATCGACCCGACTCTGAAAAGCGTTCGGTCCGGAATAACCGGCGCTCCAGTTTGAAGATCCGAAACACCGTAACCTTTCATGAACACGATTTTTCCTCCTTGGACCATCACGAAAACGGCGCCTGGAACGTGATTGTCTCGCATTTGCCGGGCGAAAAAATCATCGAGGAACAATCCAAGATCTTTTGGATTAACGATGACCTGTTTGGCATGACTTGCAGGCAAGGGCTCGGCAGATGCTCCGGTGAAGGAAAACCACGCGATGACCAATGCAAGA
>Ga0206996_1110_pt1 | contig 20072 bp, 19 predicted proteins | sample Alteio_BWMinCont_2_FD_153467 | JGI IMG/M metagenome (GOLD analysis project Ga0206996, IMG submission 153467) | Enriched cells from forest soil in Barre Woods Harvard Forest LTER site, Petersham, Massachusetts, United States -... | ecosystem: Environmental > Terrestrial > Soil > Temperate forest >...
TGCGACGAATCGGGGTTGCGCCGGTATGGAGCGCCGCTTCCTGAAACTCGCGCGTTAAAACCCTGCGGATCACACTGATGCGCGCGGAAGAAAGAATCTCCTCCGCCTGCGGGTCGATTCCCCCTTCCACCAACACCGCTTGGATTCCGAGAGAAATTATTTTTTGAAGATTTTGCAGAAATTCGTTTTTTAATTCGAGTGACTTGCGAAATCCGGCTTCCGTGCGCAAGGCATCTTCTTCCAAATCTTGCGGCGCCAAACTGTCTTCAAGAAACAACATTTTACACGGCGCAATCCGCCGCGGCATGTTCGGCGAAAGCCGTCCCTTGGTCACAAGGACCCCTTCAATCAATTGATCTTCGGATTGCTCGCGCGCGGTGACCATGTCGGCCAGTTTGAAAGCGGCATCGTTTAACCGCGATGCTCCGACCGTTTTCCCCGCCTGCTGAATCAAAGCGGCGATCCGCGCATCGCCGCGTCCGGCCACGGTTGCCACATGAACCAGCTTTTCATCTTCCACATCCTTGACAGGTTTTGCCACGTCTTGGATGAACGTCGCCGCGTCTTTGGCCGCCTGCCCAATCCCCTCAAGCAGCCGCGAGACGGGAACGCCGCGCGAAATTTGATTGAGCCCTTCTTTTAAAATGGCCCCCGCCATCACGGTGGCGGTGGTGGTGCCGTCTCCGACCGCTTCGTGCTGCGACTGGGCGACTTGAAGCAGCATGCGCGCCGCAGGGTGGGAAACATCCATCCGTTCCAAGATCGTGACCCCCGAATTGGTCACCAGAATATCGCCGAAGCGATCGACCATCATGGTGTCAAGCCCTTTGGGGCCAAGGGTGCGCTCAACCGAAGCACCGATCGCTAAAATGGCTGAAATGTTGCTCGCAAGAGCGGAAAGCGCTTCATCCACTTGGAGTTGCTTTTCGGTTTGAGCGTTCGGCATGTTACCCTGTCAACCGCACAAGCCGTTCCGACAGTTGCGCCGCTGCATACTGAATCAACGGAATCAAATGATCGTAATCCATCCGGGTCGGACCCACCAGGGCCAGGGCGCCTGCGACTTGCGATTGGATTTTATAGGGAGCGCTGATGACACTTAATTCTTGAAGATCTTTTAACGGGTTTTCATAACCGATAAAGACATGAACATCCGACTCGCTCCCCAGGCGTCCCAAAAATTTGGAAAGCTGATTTTCGCGCATTTTGAAGACGGACAAGGTGTTTTTGAATTTATCGACATCGCGAAATTCCGGATGCGAAAGCAAATGATGCGTTCCTTCCACCACCATTTTGTTTTGTTTGCCGACCGCCTCCGAAATGAGCTTCATGATTCTTGCCAGAAGCTGCGTTTCGAGTTCATCCGCGATTGCTTCAAGAATCTCCGCATTGACGGCAAGCAGTGAAACCCCTTTCAATTTTTCATTCAAGAAATTGGAAAGGGTTTCGATGCGCTCGGCGGAACAGGCAAGTTCCACAACCCCGTCAAGCACCAAACCGCTTTGCGTCAAAATGACAGCGAGTATTTTTTCTTCGTCAAGCCGAACAAGCTGCAATGACTTCACAAGAAAATCGTGATTCATCGGCGGAAGAATGACCGCCGTGCATTTCCCGAGTCCTGAGACGATTTCCGCCACTTGCCGCAACACATCTTCAATTTCTTTAAAGCCGGCTTCAAGCTCCCGTCGAATCAAACGACATTCCCACGGTTTCAAATTTTCCCGGTTCATGAGTGTGTCGACATAATGACGATAGCCTTGATCCGTTGGAATTCGCCCGGAAGAAGCATGCGGTTGTCTGAGGTATCCGAGAGATTCCAGTTCGCTCATCCAGTTGCGAAGTGTGGCAGAACTTGCCTGCAGCCCGTGCGTCTCTCCAAGCATCAAAGAGGCGACCGGCATCGCGGAGTGGATGTATTCTTTCACGACGATTTTCAAGAGGTGCTGTTTTTTCGGTTCAAGGTGCTGAGGCATACCAGATTTTTCGGCCCGCACGCGCTTAAATCCTCGCAAATAAAGAGACCGCTTCCAGTTTCAACTGGAAAGCGGTCTCTTTGAAACTCCTTGTTCTGAAGCTTAATGGAAGCTGTATCGGAGCGTGAGCCAGAACTCGCGCAGGTTGAGCGTGCCGATCGGAGCATACTGGCCGTGGAGCGGATTGTACGGCTGAATGTTTTGCGTGGTGTCCGCGGAGGTGTAGCAGCATGGCCCCAAGCTCGGGTTGTTCGGGTTCGTCAACTGGGCATATCCGATGCCGCCGAGGACGGTGTTGTCGGTTTGCAGCACCTGTGTTGAGTTGAAAATGTTGAATGCGTTGAAAATGGCATCCATATCTTTGTTCACGTGATAGGTAACCGCCAAATTGCCGAGCCACCAACCCGGATGCCTCAAGCTGTTGTAGGTCGTTTCACCAAGTGGATTGAAATTGGGAGTGGCCGCAACGCTTTGCGCAAGGGTATGCGATCCACCGTAGAGGAACGACTGCGAATCCTGAAGGGCGGCCAATGCTTGTAAGTTGGCTTGACCCAGCCCATACGGATAACCGCTGCCATACACAATTTGCGGTGCGATTTCCCATTTGTCACCCAATTTATAGTTGACCGAAAGGTTGACCAAATGCCGCTGATCATAGCTGGTCGGCACCACTTGGCTTGCGTATTGAACCGCTTGCGCAAGCGAAAATGGGCCAGTTGCGCTGCACCCGGAAGCAGGGCTGCATCCTGAGGGAGCGCTGCTTAAAAGGTCCCCTTCAAATGGGAGCTGGCTGTCATACGTGAAAGAGTAAGTGTAAGAAAGCCATCCGCTTAATCCGTGCCAATCCTGGCTCTTTAAATAAAATTCAACCCCTTTGCTTGAAATTTGTCCTGCGTTTGTAAACAGCGGAATCCCGCTGACAGTTACCGATTGAAGCGGATCTTTGATGTGTTTGATGTAAGGGGTGACTTTGAGATAGGAGTTGTTGTCCAATTGATATTCCCAAGAAACATCGATGGTTTCGCCGATTTGCGGTTTTGCCCCTGAAAGCATTTCCGCAGTGCCGCTCGGGAACTGATAACAACCGTTTGCATCCGGACAGCCGGTTCCGAATGGAATCGTGGTGGTTCCGGTGGGGGGTGTAAATCCGGACGCAAAGCTGCTGACTCCTTGGTTGAAAGCTGTGCCGCTGCTGTCGGCGGTTCCGGTAATTCTTTCGATCCGGCGGTCCGGGGCGAAGGTCACGAATTTGCCGTAGCTTGATTTCATGGTCCATTTGTCTGAAAGTTTATAGGATGCGCCGATGCGAGGGGAGAGGAAACTCGGCGAGGTCAAGGATCGGTCAAATGTGCTGCCATTCGTGTAACCGGGGAGATTTATCGCAAATGCGTTTGCATTGACGCCGGGAAGCATCAAATATCTTTGCTGGTCAAAACGCAAGCCCGCGTAAATGTCCCAATCATCGGTGGGACGCCATTCATCACTTGCCCATGCGTTCACCGTTTGAGTATCCGGAACTGCTTGCGTGTTCAAAGTTCCAAGTCCCGCGAGCGATGGATTGTAAAGGAGTTGGTTTCCGGAAGCAAAGATGGAGTTTGAAGTGGCGGTCGGTTCTCCGTAATTGTTGTTGGCTGAAAGAAGATAGTTTTGCGAGTAAAGAAAACTTGCGCCCGTGTCAAGAAGGTGGCTGGAAGAAAGTTGGTCCTGATACTCGCTCATGATTCCGTTTTCTTGGGCGCGTCTGAATTCCCAGAAGCTTGAGGGAGGGGTGAAGATGTCGAAAAAGACGTTCGGGCTGTAGCGCCAGAAGCGCAGGTTGATCAATTCTCCGGGGGCGTCGAAACGGTGAGACCACTCCAATTTTTCAAGATCATAACTTGCGATTTCGCCTGCATCCGGCAACGGCGCAATCACATTGGCGTTAAACGTTTCGCCGAATCCGGTTGCCGTGCTCGATCCTTGACAATTTGTGCCGAAGACGATATCGCTTGGATTACAAGGAAGTTCCTGAAAGCCGGCCATGGCCAGTTTTTGGATTCCGGTATAAAAGAGAAGCTGCAGTTCATTTGAATTGTCCAAATCATAATTTAAGTTTAACACCGTGTCTTGCGTTTGCTGACCGTTCGTGATTTCGCCGTTGTCTTGAACGATGGGGCGCAAGTCAAGGTTTTGGGCATAGTTCACGATGCCCCCGTATTGGTGGACGTGATTGAAATAGTAGTGCAGGCGTTTTTCTTGACCCGAAATTTCGAGGTTGATGTTCGTCGGGGTTTGTGCGGCCGTCCCATTGTAAGTGGGGATAATGCCGTTTGCCGCATAGCTTGGAAGTTTGTTGGCGCTGTCCACCCAAAATCCATATTGAAATTCAAGGTTGGCATGCATTTGCCCTGAACCCCGCGGCACCACTTGATTGACGAATCCGGAGAGGAAGTTGCCGTACTGTGCCGGATAGCCTCCCACATAGAAATCGGTTCTTGAAGTTCCCATATAGGTCAAGTTGGTTCCGAACGTGTTGGTGATCGGTTCGTAAGTGGGCACGCCGTCAAATGCGTAAGCCACATCCGAGCCGGTGCCGCCGCGGATGTGCGCGGAGGCTGCGCCGTAATAAGCATCGTAACCGATTTGGACGCCTGGCAGGGATTCATAGAGGGTGGTGAGCGACAAACCCGCAGGACCTGGGAAAAGTTTTTGGATGTCTTTGTCGGAGTATCCATAGTTCGTCATTGTTTGTCTTGGATTAGTCACCGGATAACGCGGGACCGTGACGGTGACGCCTTGAACCTGCGTGGTTTGTGTGACCAGCATGAACTCAAGACTTGTGGTGGCGTCGCTCGTGACCAAAACTCCGGCATAAGCTGCGGTTTGATAGCCGACCCGCTCAAGCCTGACATCGTAATTTCCCGCCGGAATACCGGCCACCGAGAAAAATCCTTTGGAATCGGTGGTGGTTGTGAGTGTCGTGTCCGGACTTTTTACCGTGATGAAGACATTTTCAATTGATTTTCCGGTGTCTTTATCGGTTACTTTCCCGCTTAACACACCTCTGGTTCCGATTGCGTGAACCGGCAGGTTTATTGAGAGAAAGCCGCCTAGTAGCAATAAAAAAAGAAGGCTGGATGCACGCGCCTTCTTTTTGCAAAACAAAATGGTTAAACGAAAATTATTCACCATATTCCCCCTTTTTGGTATTCACTCCCTACCTTTATTTTTTTTGGTTCTTAGCAAGTGTTTGGAATTCCTGCTGAAAAAACCGAGACATGCGCCGATTTCTTTTTTAAAGGACGACGACACGGGCGTCTTCGATTCCGGAAAGCGCCTGAATCTCTTCGAGCGCTTTTTCCGGAACAAGCTCGTCAACGGAGAGCACCATGACCGCGCGGCTTCTCACGGAATCTCTGCCGACTTGCATTTCCGCAATGTTGATGTCATGATTGCCAAGACACATTCCGACGCGTCCTACGATGCCCGGTTTGTCATGATGCCAGGTGAAGAGTTTGTATCCCTGCGGGATCAAATTGATCGGGTAATGATCGATTTCCACGATTCGCGGACGGCTGTTTTCGAAAACAGCGCCGCTCACCCAATGTTCGGCTTTCGAAGTTTTTACATGAATGGAAAGTTGATTCGCATAATTTGCTGAGGTCTGGGATTTCGATTCCTGGAGCTTGATGCCCCGTTCGCGCGCCAGAATCGGCGCATTCACGTAGTTCACCGATTCTCCCAACTCATGCTGCAAAATTCCTTTCAGCGCGGCATTGGTGAGCACCGCCGGATTTTCTTTGGAAATATCGCCTTGATAGACAAGCTCCACTTTTTCGATTGCACTTTTGGACAATTGTGAAAGAAGCAGCCCCATTTTTTCAACCAGCAAAAGATAAGGCTCGAGCAGTTTCAGTTTTTCAGCGCTTAATGCAGGAAGGTTCACGGGAGAGCGGGCCGGCTTGCCGGCGAAAATCGCAGCCATTTGTTCCGCCACGTCAAAGGCGACCCGGTGTTGGGCTTCTTCGGTGGAGGCACCCAAGTGCGGGGTCAAAACAATATTGTTGAGCGAGAGCAAGCACGAATCTTTGGGGGGCTCCTTTGCAAAAACATCGATTGAAGCTCCGGCCAAAGGACCTTGGGAGAGCGCTTTGCAAAGCGCTTGCTCGTCCACAAGACCCCCACGCGCGCAATTGATGAAAAAGCTCCCTTTTTTCATTTTTGAAAATCTGTCGGCATTGAACATTTTTTCGGTTTCAGCGTTCAAAGGCATGTGGACTGTCACGACATCCGATTTTGATAAAAGTTCTTCCAAGGAAACCAAGTTTACGCCGATCTCTTTTGCATGATTTTCATTCACAAACGGATCATAACCAAGCACTTGCATTTTGAACGCTTCACTGCGTAAGGCCACTTCGCGTCCGATTTTTCCAAGCCCGACCACACCGAGTGTTTTGCCGTAAAGCTCAACGCCCACAAAGCGGGAGCGTTCCCATTCGCCGCGTTTCAGAGAAGCGTGCGCATCCGGAATTTTTCGGGCAAGTGCCAGGATCATCGCCATCGTGTGCTCCGCTGCGGCCAGCGTGTTGCCGTCGGGGGAGTTGAGCACGATGATTCCTTTTTGCGTTGCGGCATCGACGTCGATGTTGTCGACGCCGACCCCGGCGCGCGCAATCACCTGAAGCTTGGATGCCGCTAGAATGACATCTTTGGTGACTTTGGTTTCGCTTCGGACGATCAACCCTTCATAGTTTTTGATCTGTTCAACCAAGGCTTCTTTGGAAAGCTTATGCGCAACTTCGACATCGGCTGCTTCTCGAAGCGCTGAAAGACTTTCCTCAGGGAGTGGATCGGCAACTAAGACTTTGGGTTTGGTCATTTGTTTTGAAGGATGACAAGGATTTTATCGACATTTTGCTTGAGGATGTCAACGTCTTGTTTGATTGTACCAAAATCTTGTTTAAGCCCGCCCACGTCTTGTTTGATTGTACCAAAATCTTGTTTAAGCCCGCCCACGTCTTGTTTGAGTCCATTGACATCGCGGCTAAGCCCGGTTTGCCCTTTTTCCAACCGCTTCAAGGCCTGATTCGTAAAGATTTGCTCTTGCCTAAGCGTTTCCACAGCTCCAGCCAGTCCGTCGAATTTGCCCAAGATATCCAAATCTTCAAAGTTTTCCTTAAAGTCGCGGAAGTCTGTCTTAAGCTCTGAAAGGTCGAGCCGTAAGCTAACGACATCCCCTTTTGTCATTCCGATATCTTGCAGCAGGGTGGCTGTTCCTATCTGAAATTCTTTCTTTGTTACAAATTTTTCCATTGCTTTTCTCCTTTCGACTTTGAACTTGCAGTTTCCCTTGTGTATAACTGCATGTGTAGAGTATAGCGGATGCCTGTCAAAAAAATGTCAAAAAGATGATCGAAAAATGAAGAAAATGTTAACAAAATATTAAATGAAGGCCTGCAGGACTTCGTTAGAGAGGAGCATTCCTTTTGGAGAGAGGGCCAATCGGTCTCCTTGAAGATTGAGAAGGCCCAGTTGGGTGTATCGGTCGAGCTCCGTAGGGTAAATTGCTTTTAAATCAGTACTAAAATGCGCCCGGAATTGATTTAAGGAAATCCCTTCTTTCAGTCGCAGGGCCAGCATCAAGCTTTCGCCGAGCTGTCGTCGGTTATCCAAAGTTTCATTCCCCACGATCCGCTCTTCGCCAGAGAGAAATGTTTTGAAATTTCGGGTCATCCAAAACCGGGTTCCTTCTATATAGGAAACCGCTCCCAAGCCTATTCCAAGGTATTCTTCATTGTGCCAGTAGATGAGATTGTGTCGGCAAGCGCGTCCTGTTTTTGCAAAATTAGAGATTTCGTACTGTTCTAGTCCGTGTTTTGCGCAAGTTTCAATCAATGCTTCATACATTTGAGCTTGCGACTCTTGCTCGGGAATAAGCAGGAGTCCCTTCCGGTTTTCTTTCCAGAATGCGGTCTTCTCTTCAACCTGCAGTCCATAAGCGGAAAGATGATCCGGCTTCCAAGATAAAACTTCTGCTAAAGTGTCATCCCATTCTTCAACGGTTTGATCTGGAAGTCCGAACATTAAATCGACATTTAGATTTTCAAATCCCGCTTCGCGGGCCAAAAGGAAAACGCGATGCGCCTCTTCGGTTGTGTGTCCACGCCCCATACGCTTGAGATGCTTAGGATGTGTCGATTGAACGCCGAGGCTTAAACGATTTGTCCCGGCCTTTCGATATCCTACCAATGACCCAATCGTTAAAGTTTCAGGATTTGATTCGAGAGAGATTTCGAGATCGGAGTGCGCTCGAAAAGATTCGCGTGCGCAGATTAGAATTTCTTCTATATAGGATGGAGGCAAGAGTGACGGGGTGCCGCCACCAATGTAAATCGAAGCAATCTCATACCCCGGCATTGTTTCGGCATACTGCTTTAAATCAAGGCAGATGGCTTTTACATAATCCGGAATTTTTTGTTCGCGTCCCACCGTGATGACAAAATCACAGTAATGACATCGGTACGGACAAAACGGGATGTGGATATAAAGCCCCAACGGCTTCATGCTGCTGTTTTCGAATTGAATCGGCAGGGGTCCTGGTTTAAGCCCGGTTGAGTTCGTCCGGGAGCAACTTCACCGCAACAAGTCCAGCCATGTATCCAAGCATTAAAAGATATCCCGGAATTTCCCATTCTTGATAGCCGGCGTTTCTCAAGGCTTGGTAGTGTGCTTCCACTTCTTGCCCGAATACCGTCGATTTACTCTTGAGCGCATCCGCCATTCTTTGCCTTAATCGATGCTCCGGAACCGTGGCGCCGACCGGCGTTTTTTTCATGTATTCCACGACCTGATTCAGGTCATTTTCAGAAGGAGGATCCAGCAGGTGGTTCACCCGTTCCGCCAGCTCATTGAGTCTTGCGCGGGTGAGCAATTTTTTGATGAGGCCCGAGGCGGCGAGTAGAAACGGTCCGGGAACATTGCGCAGCGCCAAGTCGAACCCGGTGCTGAAAATATAGCCCTTTAATTGAAGTTCTCTTGCGCCATTCGCGCGAAGTTGGTCGACAAGCTGTGACGTGTGATCCAGAAAGTCACCAGATTGCTTTTGGGCTAAAGCGATTCCGCGGGCTGTATCAAGGGCTTTGTTGACGTAAACCGAGTCCGAAGGTTGGGCGACCGACTCTTGTTTGACTTTTTGGATGAACCCGTAAAGGGAGTCGGTTCGCTGCTCGGCTCTTTGCTTATAAGGGTTGACGATGTTTTCCGGCATGTGCTTTGGGCTCCCTTACTTCTACGATACCACAAATGAGGGGAGATCCGCAATGTCCGTTTTGCAACCGTTGTTAACGTTTCATGAACAAAACATTAATTTTTAAAGTTGACTGGTTTCTCGGTTTGTCGTCGCGAACCGGATACGAAGTCCTCGCTCATTCTCGGACGCGCCTGCAGCGCGTCCTCCGAGGCCTAAATCGTCGGAGAGGTAGCATTTGATTCCGACGATTTAGAATCCGCTCGAACTTGTATCCGGCTCGCTCCTCTTTTCTATGCAACCAGTCAACTTCAGCTGAGCGGAAAGGCAAAGAGGGGTCCTGCGATTCGATAAGAAGTAGCTAATCCATGGCTCAGTGCCCGGTGTGTCATCACTCTATTCGCTTTCGAAATCGCTGGATGCCTTGGAGCGGTTCAGAAAGGACTTCATGGTTTACCAAACGATGGAGGTGTAACCATTGCGATACCTTATTAGAGGCGCGGGTTCCAAGATGGTATGGATTTGTCATAACCGCTTGCCCTTTGATTGCGTTGTTTATTGCGCTTCATTTTTCAACTGCGCGATTTAATCCGCAAGATTATTACGCATCGGAGGACCACACCGTTCTTTACTCATTTGGAATTACTTTGATGGTGATCGAGTTTTGTTTTTGGGAATGGGGAGCAAAGATTACGAAACTGGATTAGCTTGCCTGCGGAAGCCCGGTCGAGGGTTCAAGTTCCTTCTTCTGAGCGACGATGGAGCGGAAGAAGGGACTTGAACCCTCGACCCTCTCCTTGGCAATTGGGTTAGGCAATTTTTTGCCCCGTTTATTATGGGTTCACCAGCTTACCCGCCAATGCATTTTATTCAGTTGCCATGGAGATCTACCTGCATCCCCTCATTTTCTTATGTTCCTTTGCTGTTCACCTTAATTTACCTGGTTTCGGCCCCCCAATTTAGCAAATATTTAGCAAAGCCCAGTGCAGCCCAGGCGACCCTTTTTGGACCCTCCAAGCCTGGTTCCGTTCAAATTTCAGCATCCCCGCTATTATGCGCCCAATTTTTTTGAAAAAAAACCATGTATATCTTTTTTCCAACTTAACCACAAAATACACACTATAGGAGATCTTCTATCTGTATATCTAAGGATTTTCCGATAAATGAGGGGCTTTCATCATTGAAGAGAATGTTTTCACTAACACTGCCTGGCCTGCTTTTGTAATTTTATCCAATAATGACAGTCATAAAACTCCGTATTGGTATTCTCCATTTTCGAGCATAATTCGATCAATTTACCCCTTAAAACGTAGGGTGAAGGGGGCCTATGCTGCTAAAATGTCTATTTCTTGCCTAGAGAATTCGAATACCACTGCAGGAGTTGTAAAAGCTATATATCATTTCTTCAACGGGTAAAATCCCATTACAATGATAAACATAAGAAGTGTTGAATTCAAAAATGTAGAAGCAAAGTTAAAGCTTCTCAGGCTACACCTAGAGAGGAAATCCTTTGTGTACAATTGATTGGACGGCACTAGGAACCTGGGCCTTAGTTGTGGTTACGTGGTTCATGTTCTTTCGGCAATCGAGGTTATCTTGGAAAGAACTTCGGGGGAGATTTTTCCTCCAATTTGAAGACCGTTTTGAGGGTGAAGCCATGGTAGATAAGCGTAAAGCCCTCGCAAAACAACTTTTGGAGGGAACCCCCACAAGAAAGGATGCAGAAGAGAGGGTAATAGATTTCTTTGAATCTCTGGGGCTTTTTGAACGGGAAGGTTACTTAAGTCTTGATATGGTAGATTGTTCCTTTGGGCACTGGGTTCCACGATGGTGGATTGCTTGCAAGGAATATATTCAGAAAGAATATCGGGCTTTGCCGAAAGGTGGGTCATATTATGAGGAATTTGAAAACCTTGCCAATAGACTTGATAAGAAATCAAACGAAAATATTTTGGCCCTGTCTTTGAAGGATGATGAAATTCAAAAATTTCTCAAGGAAGAACGGGATTTATAGCTATGTAAGGAGGTGACCTAACCTGCCTAATTGTCCAAACTGCGAAGAATCTATGGACCGCGTAATTGATGGGGAGATTCGTGTCAGCAAAGATGACTTTTCAGCCAACACTCAGATGGGAGCATTTCTTGAGTGTCCAAGATGTGGAACGAGAGTACAGGACTAATACTGATAGCAATTCCTTTACCGCTGGGTAAAAGCGCAAATTAAGCATGAATTTTTGGGCTTCCTGGCTAGTCTTTGTATAGCAATTTGTTTTTAATCGACAGTTTCAAATAGCTTTGCGATGCCAACCTTGAGTGCTTTGGCGATTTTTTCGATATTCTTGAGGGCTACATTTCGGGTTCCTCGCTCAATTCCGCTAACATAAGTGCGATCCAAATGACTTTCCCATGCCAAGTCCTCTTGAGTTAACCCTTGCTTGAGTCGTAACTCCCTCACACGCTTGCCAAACCGCTTAAGAATGGGCGCCATCATAATTAATGGTAACAAAAATGTTGATTTTAAGTCTATGGACGATAAGTCACATTATCCGATTGAGTGCAGCGGACCAACCAAACGAATAATGGTATCCCTTAAAAAATCAGACTATAATGGAAGAGGGTACCAAATTGCGATATCGATCCGGTGACAAACAAAAATAAAAAATACAATAAGTAAGAGAAGGGGGGAACGCATGTCTTTTTGGTTTAAGGAAATGCTTTATGGTGTTCCATTTCAAAGAGACCGGAATCAATATAGATATAATGCAGCTTATATCGCCATAGACTTTGAGAAAATAAGCAAATCTTGGTTCGAATTATGCGTACAAGCCTGCCGAGAAGTTTCTTGCAATGTAGCAAATTATGATCTTGGTGGATCTGTGGAGCAAGCAATTAAAGCCGTTCAACTGTTCCTAGCGATAAATTTTATTGCAAAGCAATCATACTTATCGCCTGCCGAAGAGGAAGATTTTTGCAGCGTTTTGCTTCACAGAATTTGCGATACCGGAGTATGCTACAATTATGATAATGACTGCAGAATGTATCTTGATCGTTATTGGGAAGCCTGCAAAGAGAGTATTACATCTATTCATAATATCGGAATGGTTGAACGATTCAGTGATGATATAGCAGCCTATCTGACAGGCAATAAGGGTTCTTCGCCTGAGTCAGTGATTATCTCCAGGCAATTTCCACGATTTATACTCGAAACTTGGGGATACTTGGCGCATTATTTTTCAGACATTAAAACTGTCAACACGCTTATCTCTGAATATGAATCATATCGCCTGCCTAGTCAAGCAATGAGAGAAACGCTGCTTGATAAGAAAGTTAAGGTAAACGAACAAAAAAATCTCGAAAGATATATACAGAAAAAACTTTATAGCGACAGATACCCTCTACCCAATTTCCTTGGGCATACGAGGGGAAGTAGAGGGAAATGACATGGCTCCTTGTCCTCAATGCATGGGGAAGAGGGTTTTTCATTCATGACCATCGGGCTAAGAGAACCTGATTTCAAGGATACAAGAAGCGAGACTAAAGATCACTCAAGCTTTTTGGATTTGGACATCGGAGAGAATAAAATGAAAAAGTTTATAACAAGTCTAGCCTTAGGGTTAGCTCTTACAGCATTCGTTTCTGCTCAAGTAGGTATTGAGGAACGACAAGCTGCTGTTGTTCAAGTTCCATATTATAATAATGCTTCAATACAATATTGTGGTTTCATGTTACCCACTCTGATTATAATAAATTTCCCTGGAGATCCAGTTCAAGTACGCGAACTTAATTCTTTTCGAGATAACCAGGGGAACATCATATATCTGGGACACGATATTGACCAAAGGCTTTGGGCCATCAGGCCATTATAAAAAGGAGGGACTAACAAGATGCTAAAAGATTGGTGGACAAATTTTCTAGCTACATCTGGGGGAATCCTTATTTTTATGGCCGTGGTTATCCCCGTAACAATAATTGGTGGCTTCCTGGGTCCGGTAGGATGTCTACTGGCCTTTACGTTTATAGGGTTTTATTTATACACAAAACATCATGGATGAACCAAATCCTGGCAAGCCATTTTTCGGACTTTTGATTCTCTATTGTTCGAAAGATATTCTGTATTTATCCCTATAAGCATTGGCGTTCTCCGCTTTTCAGTGGATTTGCCAAAAAAGTTTGTTGAAATATCGCTATCTATATTGCGTTTACCGCTTTTTCTAGGAGTCATTTTTGGTCTCTTTGAGCGAGAACCTGCGTTATAGCGCAAATGTGAGCTTCGATTTTTCAATCTGTTTACATCCGCAAAACCGAACAGGAGTTTTTTTAAGGTCGCAAGAAGCCATTGAGTAGAAGAATTCTTTTGGGATTTGGCGGAAAACTAAATAAACTTGGCTTCAACTGAATTAAATTAAAAGACGAGAGTTGCACCTCTCGTCTCGATAAAATCAGAGCACTTGTGGGCACTCAGACTTTTATGTTTTATTCTGTCGCAGTGCCCCAAGTCCTTCTGACCAATTAAACTCAATAAGGAGGATACATCATGGGAAAGCCTGTGGACGCTCAAGCTGGTATTTCCGAAGAACTGCTAACGGTCAAAGAAGCGGCAGAAATGTTAAAAGTGAAGCCCAGCTTCTTATATGAAAGTAGCAGACCCGGCAATAACCGGATCCCTTCGATTAAGGTAGGACGGTATCGGAGGTTTCGTTGGAGTGATTTGCTGGCCCATTTTCAGGGTCCGCAGAAAAGTGTTTGAAATATGAAAAACCCGGTGACACAGGAGGAAGCAAAATGGAAGAGATTCTGACCTTAGATGAAGCCTGCGACGGCAAAGAATCAACTTGCGAAGAAAAGTTATCGTCTAGGCATCCCAACGGCATCACGGAGAAAGGATTGCGAACTCTTGCCACAGCTATACTTCATCCACGATTCAAAGAGATGTCGGGTAATGCTTTCAAAAATTTTGCAACGATGCTTCTATACGATCAAGGGAACGGAATTTGGGCTTCTCAAAAGACGCTTGGAGAATTTTCTGGTATTTCTCAGAACACAACTAAAGCAGCCATTCATGAACTTAATGAGATTGGATTCATCAAATCCGAATTCGTGAAAGCCCAACTTGGGGGAAGAAGATTTAGAGGGAAAAAGCACACGATTCTCTTGAAAGAAATAGAAAGTTTGGTGATTTCGTTTAACAGAGAAGAATGGAGTCTATCGGATGTAGGTAAAGACTCGGTTGCCTTTCTCGCTCCTACTGATACAAACATCTCCTATTTCCTTTCTGGAAATGGCCGCAATGTGCCGCTTCCACCAATGGAACTCATTCTCTCTCTCCTACACGAATATGAAAATGACAATCATCAAAAATTAACGGAAATTATTCAATCAACGCAAGGTATCCCCACCCGGCTCTTTGGCTTCATGCTTGCCCTCTATCTCGGAGATCCTTGGAGCTGTTTGGTACATTCTAAACGGTTGCAAGAATGGGATACAAAACTGGACGATTATGTGTATGAGAACACGCTTGCCGAACTTCATAAAAAAGAAAGAGAATATTTCAGGGAACGAGTGGTTCGTAATCGGTCTGTCTCATTTAAGAAACTGTTGCAAAAGAATCAAAAAAACCTCAAGAAACTTTTAGCAAACGAAGATTTCTCTGGTTTATCTTATATCTTCAACCACAAAGAAATATGGGGCAAGCTCTTTCCATGTCCTTACGATTACAATTGTGCTTGTCATCCACAAAAGCAGGGAAGCATATTGTGTTGCTATGGGAAGCAAAAGGCTTGGGACTATAAGGAGTTTGTGGCTGAAGGCAAGCTTACGCAATACATTCCCGGAAAACAATGGATTGAAACTGCCAAGGGATTAAGCATTACAAAAGTAGATCACAGCTTATTAGGTGGATTCATCGGGGAAGTCATGATTCCCCTGCTTGTCCAGGTAAATCGGGTGGTAAGAGAAGCAGATCCCCCCAAGACGAAGATTTACCTGTAATTCCTTTCTTTTTCTCTCAGGAAAAAGAAAGCTAAGATTTTAAAAAATAAAATCTAAAGTAGTCGTCACTTTTTGAGGATCAAAAATTGACCCGGACATTCTAAAGAGGACGTTTAGTCTACCCCCGTTGTAATGATAATCCAATAGGGCAGTTGAGCATTCCAGATTATTATGGTATGATATACAAGGAATATGCTATACAAGTATAAAAGTAATATAGTAATGTCAAAGAGGCAGAAAGGCGAGGATGTCCTTATGAGCCGTCTAACACGGGGAGGGCAGGTTACCCTTCCGCAGGCTATCAGAGAGGCTCTGGGGCTTAAAGAGGGCTCTCTCATGAGGTTTCAGAGGCAAGGTAATCAAGTGACCATAACTCCGGTCGAATTGGTCCCAATAAATGAACCGGGGAGTAAGAAAAAAGGGAAATCAAGGAGATGATGAGTCATGAGGACTCAAGTTGGCAAAATGAAGGGCGGATTGATTCTTCGTGGGAAGGCTCCAGGTGTTTGGTATGGCATGATTAAAGCCGATGGAAAATGGAAGTGGACACGGCTGGGAAAGATGACTAAACACAAAGCCGAAGATAAGCGGGATGCTCTCCAGGAAGTCATTGATAAAAATTGGGGAAGGAGCATTCGCCCGATCACTTTCAAAGAATTGTCTGAGAAATGGCTTGGCGTTCAAAAGCTGGGCAAGAAGAAAAAAACTTTATCCACTTACACTTATGAATTGGAAACACATCTTCTCCCATTCTTTGGGACAAAGCAAGTAGATGAGATTTTCCCAGATACGATTGAGGAATTCAAGCAAAAGGCCCTTGAAAAAATGGTTATCATCAGAAAGAAAGTCCCAGCCCGTAAAATCAACCTACTAATCTTGAAAACAATTTTGAATGCTCATTTCGCCCCTTATTTCAATAAGGGGCTCTTGGGCATGGTTTATCCTGCGACTTCGATCATGCCAACCCTTAGAAAACTTTCCGCAACAACTGTGAATTACACTCTTGGCACATTAAAGGCTATTCTTGAAGTCGGAGTTAAATGGGGCCACTCGCTCCAGAATCCCGCGAAATCGGTTAACAAACTTAAGGAGCAAAAGAAGCGGTTTGAAATATTAACCCGCGAGGAGTTAACCGCTTTGCTTAATGACATGGAGGACGCCCAAGGGCGGCTCTTAATTATGACTGCTTGCATGACGGGAATGCGCCTCGGTGAAATCTTGGCGATGAAGTGGCAGAATTTTGATTTTAAGAATGGAGCCTATCTCATTAAGGAATCCTATGGAGACTTTGGTTTTGATTCTCCAAAGACTGAATCATCAAGCCGGACCGTTATCCTTCCTGAGCCGCTTATTAAGGCTCTGAAGGAGCATAAAATCGCACAACGGGAGCACCAGAGCGAAATGAATGGTAACTACCAAAATCAAGACTTGGTTTTTGCTTCAGAGCTTGGGACGCCTGTTAATCCCGCAAATGTGAGGAATCGAGTTTACTTCCCAGCGTTAAAGAAGGCCAACATTGTAAAACATGTCCGGTTTCATGATTTGCGCCGGACTTATACAACCTTGGCCCTTGAAGCGGAATCCAATATCAAACACGTTCAAAGCCAGCTTGGGCACAAAACTTTGAATATGACCCTTGGAGTTTATGCCCAGGTCACCGATGCCAAGAAGCTCGAGGAGGCCGCCAAGCTATCGGCATACGTGTTCGGAAAGCCAAACATACAAACCGTTTAATAAGCTACATATTTTTGACCAAGGCAGTTCCACTGCAACAAACGCAGTAATCAAGAACTCCATTGTAAGGGACCATGTTTGTTTCAATTCTTCTGTATCGAATTGTTCTGTTAACCAAAGTAATAGAGAGCCTCGGTATGGAAGTAGTTCCTCATCCTTCCCCTTATGGACGAAGTAATTCCGATTAGTGCCAAGTGCTGTCTGCAGGGTAATGGCTCCCTGCATTTCGAAGCTTTTGCGAAGTTCTTGGTCAATTTTGGCCCTTCTGATACAAAACCATCTCATGGACTTTTCCTTTCAGGACAAAGCAGTTATTACCAAAGTTAATAGATTCTCTGGAACAGATATCTAATCCCCGAGACAGGTTTATCAGATACCGTTTTTAGCAAATATTTAGCAAATTGGGTTGCTCGAAGGGGATAGAGTGTAGGAAACCCGCATGTCTATTGGAGCGGAAGAAGGGACTTGAACCCTCGACCCTCTCCTTGGCAAGGAGATGCTCTACCGCTGAGCTACTTCCGCATAAGGGCGTAATATTTGGCCGAATACGGCGTCGGTTTTAAATGAAAAAATCCTCACATACGAGTAAGTATGCTGCGGTTTTTTCATTCAAAACCTCCTTGTCTTCGACTCAAATCTTACGCCCTTGTTGTAAGTTCTACTCTGTTGAGTGCAAATCTTGCGGTTTGGAATTGTACTCATATTTTTGTTTTCGACTCAACTCTTACGCCCTGGTTATTTCTCTGCACAAATCTTGCGGTTTTGGTGGAGGCAAATTTGTCGGGAGAAAAAGCTATCAGCTTTCAACGTGCTTATCGGCATTCATGGTTTCAGCCGATTCTTCAACGTTGATCGCTGATAGCGACTTCTCTCTTTTGGTGCCCCCAATAAACTGCTTTTCACGCCCAACTAAAAGAATCCTTCGAGATTCGTATAAATATTTATTAAGATGAAAATTCCATTGTTGGTGATTTTCGGTCCAACCTCGGTCGGCAAAACAAAAGTGGCCATCGCATTAGCAAAGCGCTATAAGGGCGAAATCGTTTCCGCCGATTCGCGGCAAGTGTATTGTGAGATGAACATCGGCACCGACAAACCGACCCTTGAAGAACGGGATGGGATTGCACATCACTTGATTGATGTGGTCAATCCGGATGAGCCATTCAATCTTTCCGATTATGTGGAGCTTGCCTGGAATGTGATTCATGACATCCACCAAAGAGGGAAACTTCCGATTCTAGCCGGAAGCGCGGGACTTTACATCCGCGCGGTGACCGAAGGATACGCGCTCTCAAATGCCGGGCCGGATGAAAATTTGCGCAAACAACTTCTCCAAAGGATTGAAACCGAAGGAACTCTTCCTCTCTATGAGGAGCTTTGCCGCCTGGACCCCGAAGGGGCAAAAACATTGGACTCAAAGAATCCACGCCGGTTGATTCGTTTTTATGAAATTTACGCGCAAACCGGAAAAATGCCGTCCGAGATTTGGAAATTGCGCGATCCGCGCGCGCAGGCGTTTGCCCCAATCAAAATCGGATTGATTCGATCCAGAGAAAAATTGCACGAGCGGATTGTCGCGCGGGTGGATGAACAAGAAAAACGTGGATTGATTTTTGAAGTGAAAGGGCTGCTTCAAAAATATCCGCGCGATTTGAAAGCGTTTCAAACCCACAGCTATCAAGAAGTTTTTCCGTTTTTTGATGGGCAATACGATTGGGATGAAGCCAAACGGCTCATCGTCGCGCACACGTTTGCATACGCGCGCAGACAATGGATTTGGTTTAAGCGGGAAAAAGGGGTTCACTGGGAAGAAGCCGAACCCTTCGGCGATTGGGGAACGATTGCAGCCAGGCTTCAAAAAATAATAAAAATATAGAGGCGGCCCATGGGAAAATCGCAGCTTAACTTGCAAGATTATTTCTTGAATCAAGCCAAAAAAGAACGCGTGGGTGTTGTTGTTTATTTGGTGAACGGCGTTCAATTAAAAGGGATGGTGCGTGGGTTCGACAACTTTACGCTCTTCCTCGAAAACGAAGGAAAAATCCAACTGGTTTACAAACACGCCATTACAACGGTCAGCCCGCAGAAGCCGCTCAATGTGAACATCTTCAATGAAGCATGGCAAGACACCAATTCGCAAGGAAGTTCCGAAGTTCCACAGCCGGTGGAACTCGTCACCGACTAAGCCGGCCTTTTAAATCTTGGCTTAAGCGCCCGATACAGATCTCTTCCACTGGACCGGTTTGAACGATCTTAAAATTCGGATCGATTTCGACCGTCAATTCTCCACCCTCCATGTGAACGGTCACTTTCCCGTCGATTAGTTTTTTGTTGTAGCACGCCGTCACTGCAGCGCAAGAACTTGAACCGGATGCCAGCGTGTGGCCGGCGCCCCGCTCCCAAATCAAGATTTTGATTGCGTTTTTCGAGAGAACCTGGGCAAACTGCACATTGGTGCGGTTCGGGAAAGCCGCATGATTTTCAATTTGGGGACCAAGTTTGAAGAAATCGACTTTGGAAAGATCATCCACAATCACAACGCAGTGGGGATTGCCGACAGACACGCTTGTGACACTTAATTTTTCATTTCCAACCGTGATGTTCGTGAGCTTTGAATTAATGGACGCCTGTCCCATTTCCACGCGGATGGCTTTCACGTGTTCGTTTTCCAAGAATAATTCGGATTGCGCGATTCCGCCTTTCGTGTGAATCGAAAATTTGGTTTTGTCGGTGTAGCCGTGATCGTAGAGAAATTTGGAGAAAATTCGCAATCCGTTTCCGCTTTTTTCAGCTTCGGAACCGTCCGGATTCAAAATGATAAGACCGAAATCGGCTTGGGGCGATTTTTCCAAAACGAGAATTCCATCAGAACCGACACCGCTGTTGCGATTGCAGATTTGCCGGATTCTTTCAGGAGTCAATGGAAGTCCGAAGGTTTCGCCATCTACCACAAGATAATCGTTGGACAATCCGTGCGACTTGACGAACTCGAAAGCTTCCAATTTTTTTCGTTGGTTGCTGGGACTCATTTCAAAACCCTCATATTCAGCAAAGTTTCGCTACTTTGCCCCGCTTCCTTTCCAGGCCAAGTCAAAGCATTTGTTTAAGGAGAGCGGGACGATTTGTCGCTGTCGCGTCAAATCGTTTGCGGC
>Ga0206996_1092_pt2 | contig 19279 bp, 20 predicted proteins | sample Alteio_BWMinCont_2_FD_153467 | JGI IMG/M metagenome (GOLD analysis project Ga0206996, IMG submission 153467) | Enriched cells from forest soil in Barre Woods Harvard Forest LTER site, Petersham, Massachusetts, United States -... | ecosystem: Environmental > Terrestrial > Soil > Temperate forest >...
GTTGCAATTTGTCGGAGCGCACGACCCGGTGCTTTCTCTGGCTGCGGCGCGCGCGTTTGCGCGCACCGACCCGGCGCACGCAATGGCCTGGCTTGCTCCTTTAATCGTGGAGCGGGCCGATTGGGCGCGCGACAAAGTCGCCTTTGTCTTAAAGGAAGCGGGATCTGCCGCTGCTTCAAAGCCGCTGGTGGATGCGATTGCAAAAGCCAAAGAATCGGATCTTCCCCGTTTGATTCCGTATCTTCAATTTGCGGATCCGAACATGGTCCGTCCGCTCCTTCATCAATTTGTGCAAGATCATCCAAACAACACCGGCATTCTTTGCGCCGCGCTTGAGCTGTTTGGAATTTTCGGAAACGAAGAAGATTTGCTGACGGTGCGCGGCCATTTGCATTATCCCGATTGGCGGGTTCGGGCCGCTGCGGTTGTGGCATTAAAATCGTTGGGTCCCGAATCGGATCGAAACGAGCTGTTCAGCTTGCTTCGCGATCAGGAGCCTTGGGTGCGCTATCAAGCCGCCAACGTTGTGGCCACACTCCCATTCATGGACAATCAGAAACTGCAAGACATCATTAACAGGCAAGCGGATTTCAAAAGCGCCGGGGCGCTGATGCAAGTTATGGCTGAGCGCCGCTTGAACGGTCAAGAATAATGGCATACGTCGCGATTTTCTTTCAAAGATTTTTGATCTTTTACTTTGCCGCGCTGACTTTGATTTACATCTTGATTAACATCAGCGCTTATTTTCACGTGCGAAAATACCTTGAGCATCACCGGCTTCACTATGAATTGCCACGGTTTTTCTCAGGGTTCGAGCCATGGGTCAGCATCCTCGTTCCGGCATATAATGAAGAAAGCACCGTGGTCAACGCCGCGCACGCTTTGCTTCAGCTTTTTTATCCGCATTATGAAGTGATTATCATCAATGACGGCTCAAACGACGACACCCTCGAAGTGCTCAAGAATGAGTTTAAGTTGATTCCGTTCCCTGAAATTTACGGAGAGTATTTGAAAACGAGTCAAGTGCGCGGCATTTATTATTCAACTGAATTTCCAAAACTGCGCGTGATTGACAAAGAAAACGCCGGGAAAGCGGATGCCTTAAACGCCGGGATCAATCTTTCCCGCGGCTCGCTCATTTGCAGCATCGATTCCGACTCCGTTCTCTCTCGCGACAGCTTGATTCGAATTGTGCAGCCGTTCCTTGAAGATCCCACCACCGTGGCGACCGGCGGACAGGTCCGTATTTTAAATGGCTGCGAAGTGCAGGGAGGCCGGATCACCAAAGTGGGGCTTCCGAAAAATCTCCTTGCCCTTTTCCAAGTGGTCGAGTATCTGCGCGCGTTCCTGTTTGGACGCATCGGCTGGAGCCCGCTCAACGCGGTTGGAATCATTTCAGGCGCTTTTGGTTTGTTTGACAAGGAGACGGTGATCAATGTCGGTGGATACAAGAAAGGGACCGTGGGTGAAGACATGGAGCTTGTGCTTCGCATTCACCGCGTGATGCGCCAAGAGAAAAAGCGCTACCGAATTGCGCACGTTCCGGATCCGATTTGCTGGACCGAAGTTCCCGAAGATCTCGGATCGCTCAAAACCCAGCGGATTCGCTGGCAGCGTGGGCTTGCCGAAAGCTTGACGATGAACATCAAGCTTTTGTTCAATCCGAGCGCAGGAACCATCGGCTGGCTTTCGTTTCCATTCATGGTTATTTTCGAGTTGTTAAGCCCGATTGTGGAAGCGGGCGGGTTCATCTTTCTACTGCTTGCCGTTTTCTTCCACTTTTTGTCTTTGGCCAGTTTTCTCGTCTATCTGTTCGTGGCGTTTGGAAGCGGAATGCTTTTGTCGGCCACCGGGATTCTATTGGAAGAAATCACCTTCCACGTTTACAAAGATTTTAAGTCGATTTTTGTGTTGTTTGGAGCTTCCTTGCTTGAGACTCCGTTTTACCGGATTATCAATTCATTTTGGCGGCTCATCGGATTGTTCCAATGGTTGTTTGGAACGAAGTCGGGTTGGGGAAAAATTAAACGCAAGCCGAGGCAGAAAGCGCAACCCGCATCACCTGCGCCAAGCATTCCGCCGACGCCTGCAACTGGGAGCGTATCATGAAAGTTTTTGTTGGTAAAGTTCTTGTTTTGGTTGCGGCGGCCACACTGTTGCTGCTAACCGCAAAGGCATGGGCCGACACCGGAGATTATCCGATGGCGCCCCCGCCGAGTGAAACCGAGCGGGCTGTTCAAGCCGAAATTGGTTATTCGAATGACACTTTGAGCAACGGCCGCGCCCCGTGGAGCGAAGAATATTTGAGAGTGTATAAAGCCTTCGGAAAAGGAGAGAATTTCTACGGAGCATACCGGATGACAAACCGTTTCAGTCTGACCGACCAAGAGATCATGCTGGGTGGAACAACGAACCTGTCGCCCAATTGGCATTTGAACTTGGAAGCAAGCATCAGCCCGACCCACAATGTGCTTGCACAGTGGACCGGAAGCGCCGAGTTGTATCATGCCATTGCTTCGCAGTGGGGAATTTATTTCGGCGAGCAGTATCGCCAATACAACAACTCCACCGTCAATGCCAATGTCAACATTCAAAATGTCGGCATCGAGCATTATTTCGGAAACTGGCGGCTGGCTTATACGTTTCGATTAAGCGAAGTTTCAGGAACGACGCAGACCGGAACAAGCCACTCCCTCGAATTGGATGATTATTATGCGGATCAAGACAAAATCGGATTGTTGTTGGTCGGTGGTCAGGAAGTGGACAACAATGGACCGAGTTCAATTATTCTCGGCGACGTGAGAACCGCCATGATTGTCGGCGCGCACTGGTTCAGTCCAACTTGGGGAATGACGTACGGTTTCGGTGTGAACGATTTTCATCCATTCTACACCCGCACCACCTTCCAAGTCGGCGTCGCACATAAATTTTAAATGAAGTGTTGTTTGAAAAGCAAGTCATAGTGGTAATTGTTAGGAAGGTACTTTTATAAAAATCTCAAGGGAGGAAGTACAATGCAGCAACAACGGAATAAATTTCAAGTCAAAAGAGCAGCAAGCTTTTTAAGCTTGCTTGCAATGCTCGGCTCGCTTTTCATGCCGGCATGGAGCGCGCCGTCCGGAGGAACAGTCACCAACGGAAACGCCACCATCAATCAAAGCGGAAACACGACGACCATCAATCAGTCGTCCAACAAAGCTATCATTCACTGGCAGCAGTTCGGATCAAATGCCAATGAGTCGATTAATTTTCAACAGCCATCATCCGGTTCAGTCACCCTGAACCAGATTTTCCAAAACAGCCCATCTGTGTTGCTTGGAACGTTGACCGCCAACGGCCATGTTTGGCTGTTAAACCCATCAGGCGTTGTGTTCGGACCCGGTTCCGTCACGAATGTGGGTGGGGTTTTGGCCAGCACTTTGTCGATGGCTGATTCTGATTTTATCAATGGAAATTATCATTTGCTTCAAGATCCATCCAGGCCTTATGGCGCCGTGGTGATTGACAATAGCGCCTCAATCAATGCAACCAGTGCAAATTTCATCGCCCCGCTTGTTTATCAGCAAAGCGGCAGCACAATCACTGCAAACTTTGGAAGAGCTATTGTGGACGGAATCACTGAGGAAGTGGTCTATTTTGATCCCCAAGGACTCATTCAGTTCACGCATCCGGTTGGCGCAAATATACCCGCCGGACCGGTGGTCATGCGTACCGCCGATGTTGACAACCTTCTAAAGGCGGTTGTCAATGACAAAGGGATTATGCCTGCGGGAAGCATCACTCAAAATGCGGATGGAACCACGACATTGGGCGGGGCTTCCGGTTCTGTTGTCATGGGTGGTCAGGTAACAGCCAATGGCGGCGCTGCGGCCAAATCTGCCAACATTATGGTTGATGCAAATCATTCCGCCGTTTTGTCAAGAGCATCACTGGTTGCCACCGCGCCGGCGAATAAGCCAGGCGGCATCATCCAAGTTGCCAGCGATCAGAGAATCTTACTTGGCGGCACTGATGTTACTTCTGTCGGCAGTTTGGGATCAATTACAATGGATGCCGCGGGTTGGCTTAATATCGCCGGCGGAACCATCTCTCTTAAGAATGGGGGAGATCTCAATCTCATATCAGGTGGAGATCTTGATATCGGCGGCAATTCCTTGATCAGTATTCTGAACGGCAACAATCTCAATCTTTCAGGAGGCGACATTTGGCTTCTGAACAGCAAAGTTGAAGGGAACCATAACGCAGACATCAATTTGCTTGCCAACTACTATCTGGAAATTTTAGATGGCAGCGATATCACGCATTCCTACGGCGACAATCTGTTGATCCAAGCCAATGTTGCAACCAATATCAATGGTTCGAAGATAGACACCGATCACGACGGCAATCTCAACATCAGCGGCGGCGCGACCACCATTGCAGGGGGTTCTTCAATCAGCCACACCCTCGGTGGATGGATGACGATCGGCGCCAACAACCCGGGCTACGGTTTCTTGACGGTTGACAGCTCAACCATCACCAATACCAGCAGCACCGGGCTTCAAATGTATGCCGCCCGCGATTTTAATGTGAGCTATTCAGCGATTAACGGTGTGAAAAGCGGTGACACAACCTTGTCTGCCAGCGGAAATATTTCGCTCTTGGATGTCACCTTGTCAAACTCTGGCGGCAGTCAGCTCAATGGAGCAGGACAGCTTGCCGTGTACGCCACCGGCGGTTTGGGTGTGGGTAATTCCACAATCACCAACAATGATGGAACCGATCTCATTCTTGGCTCATGGGGAGCGATGACTATCGACCATTCCACGGTCAGTATTGATCACGGCGGAAGCCTGAAAATTCTTGCCAGCGGGTCAGGCAATGGTGTGCTCGATTTGAATTATGCCACCATTTCCAACACCAACACAAACACCAATCTCGCCAACAGCGGCAACACCGACATTTTCAGCGGTTCGGATATTTGGATGACCCGTTCGACGGAGGCAGCAACCGGAATCACCGGTGATGTCACCTTTGATGCTGAGCGCAACATGGCGATTGGCGACGCGTCCACCATCGGGATGTCCGGCGGCCGAGATCTCAACCTGTTCTCAGAATTCGGAACCATTGGAATCGGCGCAGGTTCGGCCGTGTTAAGTGACAACAATCGAAATGAAATTTTGACAGCCAACAATGACATCATTGTGGACAATGCAACTGTTCGCCATGCCCTTGCGCCGAAAACGGTGTTGACGGCTGGACACAACATTGAGTTCATCAATCAGGCCAGATATGACAGTGTCGGCGTCAATTATTCCTTGCTGCAAGCGGCTAACACCGTCTTGATTGCAGGCGCGCTCTTCGGCACGCTTGATTGCCCGACCACGCAGCTATCCGCAGGAAACAACGTGTCGTTAAGCCAAGCAGCCTTCTATGTTACGGGGGGCAGTCTGCAGATCTTCTCTGCAACGCAAGGCATGATCTTCAGCAACTCCGGGACCTTTGCGCAGCAGTTTTAAAAAAGAAAATACGGCAAATGCTTTTGATTTAAAATAAACAAATGGAGGAAGAAAAAATGCGGCAAAAACAGAATAGACAGCATATAACAAAAGCGGCAAGTTTTTTAAGCTTGCTTGCGATGCTTGGCTCGCTTTTGATGCCGGCGTGGAGCGCACCATCCGGAGGGTCCGTGACCAATGGAAACGCCACCATCAATCAAAGCGGGAACACGACGACGATTAATCAATCGTCGAATCAAGCCATTATACATTGGCAGCAGTTTAACACCAATGCCAATGAAGCGGTCAATTTCCAACAACCGTCGTCCAGCGCGATTACGCTGAACCAAATTTTCCAAAACAGCCCTTCGTTGCTGCTTGGAACATTAACGGCGAATGGCCATGTGTGGCTGTTGAATTCATCTGGTGTTGTGTTTGGCCCTGGGTCAACCACCAACGTGGGAGGCGTTTTAGCCAGTACGTTGTCGATGGCGGATTCTGATTTCATCAACGGCAACTATCATTTGCTTCAAAACTCGTCTATGCCTTATGGCGCAGTTGTGGTTGACAATGGCGCTTCGATTAATGCCAAAACCGCAACCCTGATTGCTCCATTGGTGTATGTGCAAAACAATGGCGCAGTGGTTGGTACCGGCGGAAGAGCATTGCTCGACGGCTCGACTGAAGAATACGTCAGTCTTGATCCGCAAGGGCTTATTCAGATTGCGAATGTGTCACATCCGAATGCAGCTGCAGGCCCGGTGGTCATGCGGACAGCGGATGTGGACAAAGCCTTGACCGGCCTTGTGAACAACACGTTCATTTATCCCGCATCAACCATCACGCAAAACGCGAATGGAACCACCACCCTGAGTGGGGTTTCAGGATCCGCGATTGTCAATGGCGGAGTCACTACGATTGGCGGCTCTATACCGGGCTCTCCCAGCCTTGTGCTCACTTCAGATCACGAGACGATTGTGGGACCAGGTTCTTATGTTCTTGCAAGCTCCGGCGGTACACCTGCCGGCGGTGTGTTGCAAGTGCTGAGTTCAGGAAACATCGTTGAATGGCAAGGTAATGTCGTCCAACTGGGTCATTTAGGCTCTTTGACCATGCAAGCGGCTGGTAATCTTGCCATCACCGCTGATTCAAATGTGAACGAGCTTAGCGGTCCAGGAGATCTCGACATTCTTGCCGGAGGCGATATTGCAATCGGCAATGCCTCTACCGTCACTCAACAGGGGAGCACTTTCGCTGATTTGAACATCAAAGGCGGTCGCAACGTAGCGATTGATTCAAGCACCGTGCGGCAACTCAATAGCGAGAATATGAACATCACCGCCGGCGGAAATCTGTGGATCAACAATGATGTCATCGAGCACTCCATCGGCCAAGACACCACGATTCAAGCGGGAGGCGATGCCGCCCTCGGCAATTCCACAATTGAAGCCGATCATGACGGAAATTTCAGTCTTACTGCGGCAGCCATAGGGATGCAAAACGTTGTGCTCACCCATTCTTTCGCTGCGAACACCAACATCACCGCAACCGATCCTGGTGTGGGGAGTTTCTGGGCTACGAATGACAACATCACCAACTCCAACACCAATGGTCTTTTTCTCAGAACTGCGGTTGACATTAATTTAGGCAATTCCACCGTGATCAATCAACATGCGGGAGATATGACCTTGTCGGCCGGAAACAACATGTCGCTGCTTGACGATGTCTTGACGAATAACGGCGGAACCACATTGGTCGGCGCCGGTCAGCTTGCCCTTTTTGCGAACGGCGGTATCGGGATGTCCAATACCACAATCACAAGTTCGTATGCAACTGATGTGATGGTGCACACCGGCAATGGTCTCACGTTAGACAAAAGCAGCGTCAGTCTGGATCATGGCGGCAGCTTGCACCTGTTGAATGACAATGGCGTCTTGGATCTTGTTTACGCGAACATTCAGAACAGCAACAGCAATCCGAGTTTCGCCGGAAACACGATCATTTCATCAGGCGGAGATTTGTGGTTGACAACATCCACGGTCAATGCGCTTAGCACTGTCGGAGACACTGTCCTGAATGCAGGCGGAAATTTGATTCTTGGCTGGCACTCCAATGTTGACATGCCGGGGGGCGGAGTTCTGTCCCTGGTGGCCAACAACGGGGATATCTTACTGTCACAAGGCTCGATCGTTGCGGCTGACCACAACCTAGGCATGTCAATGAACGCAAACAATGGAAGCATCACAGTGAATCTGGGCTCTGCAGTCGGTCATTCAGCTTCACCTTACACCACCCTGTTTGCGAAAAACATCACTTTTGCAGGTGGGAATTACAACGGGACCGGTGTCAATGCGGTCAATTTTGATGCGACGAATGCAATCAACATTTTGAGCTCATCGGTGAACATCACCGATTCGCCTGCTGTGAACCTCTCGGCTCAAAACAATGTTTCCTTGAGCCAAGCTTCGTTTAATTTCGCAAACAGCAGTCTGTTGATTCAGGCCACTGGTAAGACGATTTACAGCAACAGCGGCAATTTTAACGTCAACTTTTAATGAGGTTGTAGAAGACTGAATAAAAAGAAAGCGATATTTTTAGACCGGGATGGAACGCTCATCCAAGACGGTCCGTATCTTGCGGATCCCGACAGGATAGCGTTTCTTCCCGGAGTTTTGGAATCTTTGACCCGGCTTGCAAAAGCCGGGTTTCGTCTTTTGATCGTCACCAACCAATCGGGTGTGGGAAGAGGGTATTTCACGGAGGAAACAGTCCAGGCCATTCATCAAAGGCTCGAAGACTCTCTTTCCAAGGCCGGGATTATGTTGGATGCGATTTACTATTGCCCGCATGCGCCCGATGCTGCTTGCGCCTGCCGCAAGCCCAAGCCAACGCTTTTCTTGCAGGCGGCAAAGGAGCATGACTTGGATTTGTCCGCCTCGTACGGTATCGGGGATAAGCTTGAAGACGCGCTGGCAGCCAAAAACGCCGGCTGTAGAGCTATTTTGTTACGCAGCCCTCATGCGCAAGCCAACACAGTTGAAGCCGACTTTTTTGCGGCAAGCCTTCCGGAAGCGGTTTCGTGGATTTTAAAGCAGAGGCTGGAGGGTTCTTCGGGATAAAACCAGAATTAAGGCTGGCGAAATTTAATTTTATTTAAAGAGGAGAGAATCATGAGAAAAATTAGACTGTTTGTAATGATGATGACACTTGTTTTAGGGATCGGGTTTTGCGGTTTCGGTCAGGACGAGGTGGCTGCGGCCAAAAGAACGACTTCGCCGGCACAGCAGCAAGCGAACATGAAAATGATTTGGGATTACAAGGAGCAGCTTGAACTGTCCGACAACCAAATCACCGGCATCAAAGAAGCAATGCACAATTTCGAGCAAGACATTCTTCGTTTGCGCTCCAAGCTGCAAACGAACGAGCTTGAGCTTCAGGATCTGATTCAAAAGAAAGCGGATCTCGATAACATCAAGCAAAAGTTGAATACAAGCGCTGCAATCCAAGTCGACATGCGGATGGACGACATCATGACCGCTCGTAAAATCGACACCATTCTTTCGCCGAATCAGTTGAACATTTGGAAAGAAATTCAAGCGAAAGAAGCGTCCAAGAACTCCCTTCCCCCGGCGCGAAAAGCACAAACTGAAACTCCTTAATCCAATCGATTGAAAGTTGATTAAACGAAATCCCCTTTGGGGATTTCGTTTTGCCACGGTAGCTCAGTCGGTAGAGCAGCGGACTGAAAATCCGCGTGTCGCCGGTTCGATTCCGGCCTGTGGCACCACTGTCCATGGGGGTCCATACCGGAGACAAAGATTTGACTGAACACTGCGTCATTTCCGAAATGTTCATAAATAATTTACAATACACCCCAATTTGTGAACAAATTCTGCTTGATTAAAGCTGTATGGGTCTGATATACTTACTTCAAATCAGGCATTTGAACGAAAAAGGAGCAGTGATGAGTCATGAGTATAAGAGTTGGGCTTGAACAAGCAGAGTCGCTTAATGAGGCTGACCGGCGTAACCTCATAGACTACCTAAAAAAAGGATTTTGGAGATCGGAGAGTCACTTTGATAATTCATATTGTTCTGTGAACCCACACGTGTTTGTGCAAATGTTGGAAGACAATGCTTCCAGGATTGGCAAGTTAAGTGATGGCACAATTGTCGGAACTTTCTCCGACCACACAAGCACAGGAAAGTACAAGCCTAGCACAGATGAAAGGGAATCACGGGGTATGTTGATTGCTTATGAAGCCTATTCTAAAGTCATCGACGCACGTGAGCGCTGGGGTGCCGAACGTATCGTTAATGAACCATTCCGTTCATTGCGCTGGGACAGCATTGCCAATGACTACATGGAGACCACGGCCAGGTTAACTTTTTCAGGAAGAATTGTTATTGAAGGTTGGCAACCAGAGGGAAAAGGCAATGCCGCTCCAAGGTTTGTTTATGCCTAGACTTTCATCCAACTTCCCTTCCCCGCATTTAACGAAAAGGGGAGAAGTCCATTTTGCAAAATAAGTTGATATGAACAAAGGGCGGCTTGAGGCGTTTAGCGACGGGGTCATCGCGATTCTGATCACGATCATGGTGCTCGGATTGAAGATTCCCGTCGGATCGGATTGGAATGCTTTACATCCGATGATATTGTCCCTGTTGACCTATGTGCTCAGTTTTGTTTTTCTCGGCATTTACTGGAACAATCATCACCACATGCTTCAGGCGGCCACCAGAATCAATGGGGGGATTCTTTGGGCGAATCTGCACCTTTTGTTTTGGCTTTCACTGGTTCCTTTTGTGACCGGCTGGATGGGGGAGAACCATTTTGACCCGGTCCCAACTGCTGCGTATGGCATTGTGCTGCTTTTCGCGGGGGTTGCCTACTTGGTGCTTCAGAAGGCCATTATTGCGGAACATGGGCCCAATTCGAAACTTATGACCGCCATTGGAAATGACATGAAAGGAAAACTTTCAGCTACGCTTTATGCCCTGGCAATTCCCTTGGCTTTTATGAACCGTTGGATTTCGTTTGGGATTTACATTTTGGTAGCGCTCATGTGGCTTGTTCCAGACCCGCGGATTGAGTCTGTGGTGCATCAACATGAAAAACATAAAAATGGGGAATAATGAACATATGAAGCGAAACATGATTTTGTCGCTCTTTTTCTTTTTGGCCCTGGCTACGAGCGCGTTTGCCAAAGCCGACATGATTGTGGCGCTTGGCGGAGGCGATGAGCGCAAAGTGAAAGCCATCGAGCTTTTTCATGCGGGAAAAGCGAAGACACTTTTGTTCACAGGCGAACCGAATCCCCAGCAAATGTATGATCATTGGAAAGTGCATGGGATCATTCCTGATCATGTCTCAACAGACACTCCAGATGATTTTCGGGTTATCAATCACGAGATGTCCAAGCGTGGATTCAAATCGGTGATTATCGTCGACTCCGACTATCACGTTCCTGAATCGCAAATGCTTGCTTCACAAACTTTGCCCCGCTCGTATTCAGTCCGTTTTGTGAGCGTTAAAACAAACGCTCCCGCTTCCAAAAGAATCGACGTTTACCTGGGAACCATCCGCCGTGCCATCCTCAAGCAGCACTAAACTTTAGAATCCGTCGTTGGAGAGGATGCGGTTGAGGAATTGGCGTGTTCTTTCTTGATCGGGATTTGAGAAGATTTGCTGCGGCTTTCCGCGTTCCACGATGACGCCATGATCCATGAAAATGACTTCATCGGCCACATCGCGCGCAAAGGCCATCTCATGTGTTACAATCACGAGCGTTCTTTGATGCTCTTGTGCGATTTCGCGCACCACTTTCAACACTTCTCCCACCAATTCCGGGTCGAGGGCCGAAGTGATTTCATCCAACAGCAAAACTTGGGGATCCATCGCCAGGGCGCGCGCAATCGCCACCCGTTGTTGTTGCCCTCCCGATAGCCGAGAAGGATATTCGTTGATTTTTTGGAGCAGTCCCACCCGTTTTAAGAAAAGCTGCGCTTTTTCGACTGCAGTGGTCTTATCAATGCCGTTCAGCATCATCGGCGCTAAGATAAGATTCTCAAGAACGGTTTTGTGGGGCCATAAATTGAATTGTTGGAATACGTAACCGATTTTTTTGCGCAAAGCGCGCACATCAAAACGGCTGGCATTGGGGGTGAGATTGAAATCACCGACCGTGATTGAGCCGGATTCAAAGGGTGTCAAAAAGTTGATACAACGCAGCATCGTGGTTTTGCCGGAACCGCTCGTTCCAATAATTGCCACCACTTGCCCGGGATTCACGTCAAACGAAATCCCTTTCAGGACTTCGTTTGCGCCGTAGCGCTTGCGGACATTGTCAACTTTAATGACTAAGCTCATAATCCATCCCAAAGGTCGGTTTATCAATGCGCGCCAAATGGCGCTCGACCACCCGTGAAACCCACACGAGCGGCAGAATCATAATTAAGTAAACCACCGCCACGGCTGTGTAAATCTCAAGGGGCCGGTAGGTTTCACTGATTAAAATGTTGGATCGGTGAAGCAATTCATTCACTGCAATGACCGAGGCCAATGAAGAGTTTTTAAGCTCAGAGATATAAAGACCCATCAGATTGGGAACCATATTCCGGACCGCTTGCGGAATGATGATCTGGAACATCACCTGCTGCGGAGACATGCCAAGGGCAAGCCCTGACTCGAATTGGCTGCTTGGAATCGACTCAATGGCGGCTCGCACCGTTTCAGCTACAAAGGCGGACAGGTTCAGCGATAGCGCAAGCACGGAAGCCAGAAATGCCGAAATACGCCAATTCAAGAGAATGGGAACGACATAAAAGACCCAAATCAGCAAAACAAGAATCGGAATCGCCCGGAAGAGTTCGATGTAGCCGAGCGCAAGCCAAGACACAATGCGATTGCGCGATTTCTTGGCGAAGGCTATGAGCGTTCCAAGCACGGTGCCCAAGATGACCGCGAGCACGGTAAGCCATATCGTGATAAGCGCACCCTGCACGAAGACGAACTTGTAAACGGAGATGAGTCTCCAATCCCACTGATACATGGATCTGAAGGTTCGAGAACAGCCCCGTTAATTACTGCACTTTATACTGTTTGACTTCGTGAAGCCAGTGCGCGTTGTATTTGTTTTCCAGTTCTTGCCATTTGCCGCTCGTTTGCAGATACAAAAGCGAATTGTTTACAAATTGAAGAAGATTGTTATCGCCAAGTCGCATGGGGTAAGCATCCGGATTGATGTCAAACGGTTTGTTGGCGAAGATGTCTTCGCTTTCCGGATGGACTTTTGCAAAGAGGGCAATGGTGATGGCATCGGCGATTCCGACATCCGCTCTTCCAGATGTTACTTCAAGCAGGAAGCGGGAAAGATCGGAAGATTCCACATCAATCGGAATGATTTGCGCGTGTTTGAAATGGTCTTTCGCATAAATGTGTCCAGATTCTCCGGTTGCCACAGCTACTTTAATGCCGGGTTTGTCGATGTCGGCAATGGTCTTGAACCGCTTGTCCCCTTTTCGAACCAATGCGCTGTTTCCAGCGTAAAAAATCGGTGCCGTGAAGGCCACGGCGGCAGCCCGAGGAATTTTAATAAACAAAGATGTTCCAATATCGCACTGGCCTGATTGAATCGCGGCAGCCATGTTCCCGAAGGTTGTTTCGTGATATTCAGGAGTTGCATTGATGGCTGAAGCCATGAGCGCGATGGCATCAATGTCATGGCCCGATAGTTTTCCGGTTTTCGCGTCTTTAATGACCGCAGGAGGCCAAACCGCATAGCAAACACTGATTTTTTTGGTGCTGAGAATCTTGGACAGCGTATCGGTGGGAGTAGGCGTTGTTTGGGTAGTGCCGGTTGAATTGCATGAAATGAATGAAAACAGCAATGCGCACAGGCCAATCACAGTGACAACACGTCGATTCATCCAGTTGGGTTTCATTTTGTCCTCCTGCTTACTGTATTTCTGGGAGATTCTGGCAAACCAGAGGAACTCCTGTGCTATTGGAGCCGGTATTGTTTCACGAGGCGAATGTAGTGGGCATGGTATTTCTTTTCCAGTTGGTCGAGGGTTCCTTGGGTATCGAGAAATTGCAAAGCGGTTTCCATGAAATGGAGCCACTTGAAGTCAGTTTGGCGGACAGCCCACGACACCGGGTTGATGCTAATGGGGGGATTGCGGAAGAGAACTGTGACTTCTGGATGCGCTTTGGCATAAGGCTCGCAGACATCTGCGCTGAATATGGCGATGTCTGCACGATTTGCGGAGACCTCGATAAGGTTTCTGGCAACATCAGAGGCTTCTGCGTCAATTTTTTTGAGGGTTGCTTTTTTGAAAACTTCTTGCGCAAATGTATCACCCGCTGAACCGGTGGCAACTGAAACAATGATGCCAGGCTTATCAAAATCCAGAATATTTTTTGCTTTCAAGGCAAGAGGATTATTCTTTCTGATAATCGCGCTTAATCCATTATAAAGAATCGGCGGTTCTGTAAACGCTACAACCTCCGCCCTTGAAATCGTTGAAAAAAGAGCTGCAACGGCGATGTCGCAATGTTGAGAGGAAAGTTCGGCGGTGGCGTTTCCGAACGTGGTTTCATGCCAATGGATTTTTGCGTTCATCTTCTCTGCAATCAGATTCATCGCATCGACGAAAACTCCTGAAAGTGCGCCGGTTTTGGAATCTTTGATAACCAATGGCGGCTGTATGATTGTGCAAGCATCAATGACACCAGTTTGTCGAATCCGGTCAAGGGTGTCATCAGCTTGTATTGTGGATTTGCTTTGGCCGCAAGAGAAAAGAAAAATGCCCAATATCATTGCCAGCGAAGCTTTAAGCAGAATCTTCATTGCAGCTTGTATTCCTTAACGAGATGTAGAAGGTGCGTATTGTATTTCTTTTCAAGCTGCGTGATGGTTCCTTGGGTGTCGAGGAATTGCAAAGCGGTTTCGAGGAAATGCAGCCACTTTACGTCGTCTTGTCGCACTGCCCAGCTGCCTGGCGTCAAGCTGAATGGGTGATCGCGGAACAGATCGATCACTTCAGGATGTTGACTTGCGTAATAGCCGATATCATCCACGCCATCGATGGCAAGGTCAGCTCTTCCTGCGGAAACTTCCACGCAAAACCGGGTTGCGTCGGCCGCGTCGGTGTCAATCCGTTTGATTTGAGCTTTTTTAAAATGTTCTTTGACCCAGAGATCGCCGGCAGCCCCTGTGTTGATGGCAACCGTAATGTCGGGTCGATCAAACTCCATAATGTTTTTGAAGTTCTTAAACCTGGTATCATTTTTTCGGATAATTGCAGTCAATCCGACATAGATCAGCGGAGGTTCCGTGAATGCCAAGGCCATTGCTCTTGGAATAATTGCAAAAAGGCTGCTTTGCGCCAAAACATCGCACCTTCCGGATTGCACATCGGCGATGAAGTTGTTAATGCCGCTTTCGTGCCAATGGACTTTGGCATTTATTTTTTCGGCAATGAGATTCAGCGTGTCGACATCCAGACCTGAGAGCACTCCTGTTTTTGCGTTTTTTATAACGAAGGGTGGCTCAGGAATCACACATGCTTCGATGATACCGGTTTGTCGAATCCGGTCTAGGGTATCAACCGTTTGAGTATCCTGGCTGATTTTGGCGCAGGCAACCAGTGTGAGTAGAAGCGCAACTTGCAGAAGGCACAGAAAAACCTTCATTGTAATTTATATTGTTTCGCCAGGTGCATGAGGTTGGCATGGTATTTGTGATCCAATTGGGCGAGGGCCCCTTGCGTGTCCAGAAATTGTAAGGCTGTCTCCATAAAGTGGAGCCATTTGACGTCCCCTTGACGCACCGCCCAGCTTGCCGGATTGAGGCTAAAAGGACGATCGTGAAACAAATCAATGACTTCAGGATGTTGTTCGGCAAAAAGAGCGATTGTGTTCTGATCTGCGATTGCGATATCCGCTCGACCGGCAGAAACTTCCAGGCAAAACCGACTGATATCAGAGGATTCCACGTCGATTCGTTTGATTTTTGCATGTTTAAAATGTTCCGTGACAAAGACATCTCCGGCTTCTCCTGTTGGAACGGCTATCGTGATGTCGGGTTTGTCGAACTCATAGATATCTCTGACGTTCTTGAAGCGCTCGTCATTTTTCCGGATGACGCCGCTTTCGCCGGCAAACCAGATAGCGGGCAGTGTAAAGGCCACGGCCATTGCTCGCGGAATATTTGAGTTGAATCCTTGCGCCATGATGTCGCATCGTCCGGAAGCGAGATCGGCTGCAGCATTTCCGAACGTCGTCTCGTGCCAGACCACTTTGGCGTTCATTTTTTGAGCGATGATTTCCAACATGTCAATACATTCGCCTGAAAGCTTTCCGGTTTTTGAGTCTTTGATGGCATATGGAGGATAGATTACTGTGCAGGCATCGATTTGTCCGGTTCGCCGAATGTGATCCAATGTATCATCCGATTGAACAAGGTTGCTTTTTGAACTGCAAGAATTAAACAGCACGAGAGAGATCGAGACAACCATCAGCCAGGCGACATGCTTGGTCATTACCACTCCTTAGCGCTATTGTAATTTGTACTGTTTGACCAAATGCAGCGCGTGGGCGTTGTATTTCTTTTCTAGTTGAGCTATTGTGCCTTGCGTGTCGAGAAACTGCAAAGCGGTTTCCAGAAAATGAAGCCATTTCACATCATCTTGACGAACTGCCCAGCCGATCGGGTTCAAGCTGAATGGATGACCGGCGAAGAGATTGCGCACTTCGGGGTGCTGGCGGGCATAGCGGTCGATAAGCTCCGAGCCGGCGATGGCGGCATCGGCGCGATTGGTGGAAACTTCGACGCAAAAGCGGTTCAAATCCGACGATTCCACGTCAATTTGTTTTTCTTTGGCTTTCTTAAAATTGTCTTTAATGAAAAGATTTCCCGCTTCTCCGCTGGCCGTAACAATCGTCAAGTCAGGCCTGTCGAGTTCAAATGCATCGTGAATCTTCATAAACCGAGGGTCTTCTTTGCGGACCAGAACGCCCAGACCCATGTATTCCATGGCAGGAAGAGTAAACGCGACGGTCATGGATCTTGGAATGTTGGCGAAGAAATCGGAGACCATCACATCGCACCGTCCAGCAGCCAGATCTCCGGTTGCATTGCCGAAGGTGGTTTCGTGCCAGACGATTTTCGCATTCATTTTTTGTGCAATCAAGTTCATGGCATCGACATAAATACCGCTGTAAGCTCCTGTCTTGGCATCTTTGATAGTGTAAGGGGGATCGATGGCAGTGCAGGCGTCGATTTGTCCGGTTCGCCGGATTCGTTCGAGCGTGTCCTCATTGGAAGAGGTTTGAGTGGTTTTCGAACAGGAAATCGTTGCAAAAACGGTCCCGACACATAATAAATAGATGAAAGTTTTGCGAATGACATCCAAATTTATCATGGAGTTCCTCCTCTATTGCAGTTTGTATTCTTTTACGAGGTGCATCCAGGGAGCATTGTATTTCTTTTCGATTTGGGTGATGGTTCCTTGCGTTTCCAAAAACTGCAGTGCAGTTTCAAGGAAGTGGAGCCACTTGATGTCATCTTGGCGTACCACCCACCCGGTCGGCGCAAGTCCAAACGGTTTTCCGTGAAGGGGATCCATCACTTCCGGATGTTCTTTTGCATAGCGAGAAGTCATGAGTGCATTGGCAATCACCACATCGGTTCGATTTGCGGAAACTTCCATGATAAACCGGTATGGATCTGAAGAACCGGGTTCCATGCGTTTTACTTTCGCGTATTTGAAATGCTCTTTGACCCAAATGTCCCCCGATTCTCCCGCAGCGGTCACCACGGTGATCTCAGGTTTGTCGAATTCCATCGGATCTTTCACATGCTGGAATCGCGGATCGCTTTTGCGGACAAGGGCGCCTTCCCAAAAATAACAGTTGGCAGGTGTAGTGAATGCCACAGAAATGGCGCGCGGAATGTTTGCAAATGCAGGTTCTGGCATGACATCGCAGCGGCCTGATTGGACATCGGCCATCATGTTGGCAAATGAAGTTTCATGCCACAAAACTTTCGCATTGATTTTTGACGCAATCAAATTCAACGTGTCGTATTCCTGGCCGGAGAGTTTGCCGGTTTTTGGGTCTTTCATGGTGCTTGGGGGAAAAATGACATAGCAGGCGTTGATTTCGCCGGTTCTGCGGACACGGTCCAAGGTATCATCACTTTGCATAGGTCCGATGTTTCCCTTGCAAGACACAAGCGTTAACAACAAGGCGGCAGCGAAAGATATTGAAGACAACCGAAACATAGAGATATTCCTTTCAGCAGGGAAAGGTTTCCCCCCTTTTGAACTAAAATCGGCATGCAGTGGGAAGCGATTTTGCTTGCGGGGGGCAAGCTCGAAGATGATTTCGAGCTCTTCGGCGATTTGCCGAGCAAAGCGTATTTGCCGATTCATGGCAAGCGAATGGCCGATTATGTCCTGGATGCATTGAAAGGGGTCCCTGCAATCACCAGAATTATCTCGGTCGTCCCGCACAATGCGCCTGAATTTCTTGGAACCACGGCAGTGGTCGGCGGGAATTCGATTGTCGAATCTATGGCTGCCGGTTTTCAAGCTGTGAATCCCAGAACTGAAATGGCGCTTGTAGTGACTTGCGATCTCCCGCTCTTAAATCCCGATTCCATCACCGACTTTCTGAATCAATGCGAAACGGCTCAAGCAGGCCTTTGTTTCGGTTATGTTTCAAAAACCGATTCAGAAGCGAAATTTCCGGGGCTTAAACACACTTGGGTGAAAACGAATGAAGGGGAATTGTGTGGAAGCGGATTAATTGGAATTGCCCCATCCTGTTTCCCGGCTTTGCGCAGATTTGCGGCCGAAGCCACCCAGAACCGGAAAAATGTCTTTAAAATCGCAAAACTTTTCGGGATTCCGTTTATCCTCAAGCTCATCACCAAAAAACTTGCCATTGCTGACGCAGAGCGGCGCGCCACGCAGTTGTTAGGCTTTCGCGCCAGAGGAATCCAATCCCGATTTCCAGAAATAGCGTTTAACGTAGACGACACCGAGACACTCGCTTCGGCGGTTTCTCATCTGAATCAAGTCGCAGTTTAGAAATCTAGAGGATACATTTGGCTTCCGAAAAAAGCGCTCAAAAAATTCCTGCTGCGGTCGGCCCTTACCGGGTTGCGGTTTCATCCGGCGGTTTTGTCTTCACGTCAGGGCAAATCGGGCTTCATCCCGAAACCGGCAGTTTGGTGGATGGCACGATTGAGGGGCAAACCAAGCAGGTGATGGAAAACTTGAAAGCGGTCCTTGAATCCGAAGGCTTGGGACTTGAGAAAATCATCAAGACCACCATTTATTTAACACGCATGGAAGACTTTGCAACCGTGAATCAAATTTACGGCGGATATTTCAAAAGCGTATTTCCGGCAAGAAGCACGATTGCGGTAGCGGCGCTCCCCAAAGGGGCGCTTGTGGAAATAGATGCAATTGCGACTAAGCAATAAAAGGAGTTGAATGAAACGTGGCACTTGAAGACAAAAAGGCGTCTAATAAGAAACCGGGTCCCCCGAAATGCAGAGGATGCAGCGGCCTGGTTGATTTAAAAGAAGTGATTATTGTCGGCGGCAATAAATGGCATCGCCGCTGCGCGGAGCAGAAGAAGAAGCACGTTCCGAAAGAATACGCGTCTTAAGATTGAATTGTAATTGTAACGGCCGATTCTTCTTGTTTTCCGGTTGTGCGGGCATGCGCTTCCCGAACGAGCTGAACCAAAGTCTTAAACTGCTCAGTTTTGCGGTGCACGAGAATCC
>Ga0206996_1108_pt1 | contig 18915 bp, 19 predicted proteins | sample Alteio_BWMinCont_2_FD_153467 | JGI IMG/M metagenome (GOLD analysis project Ga0206996, IMG submission 153467) | Enriched cells from forest soil in Barre Woods Harvard Forest LTER site, Petersham, Massachusetts, United States -... | ecosystem: Environmental > Terrestrial > Soil > Temperate forest >...
ATCATACTCGTTTTTGTCAGGTTTGAAACGCTTATGGACGAAAACCACTTTTCCGCCATCCGGAGAAATTCTTGGATGCTCGATGAGTTCAATTTCAAATAAATCTCGCGATTGAAGTTTTTTCATGTTACCTCCACTGCAAAAAGATTTGATATAAAATGAGGGCGCCGGCTACGGAGACATTGAGCGAATCGAGGTGCCCTTTCATCGGAATGCGCACCAGTTGATCACAGGTGTTCTTGATGAGCAAGCTTAGGCCTTGATGTTCGCTGCCAAGCACAAGCGCCAATGGATAAGGATATTCTGCTTCATTATGAGTTATTTGCGCGCTCTGATCGGCTCCCATGACCGTGAAACCCTGTTCTTTAAGTTCCAACAAGATTTGATGGAGATTTGCCACGCGCGCGACCGGGACATGCGCCACAGCGCCTGCCGAAGCTTTGGTAGTTCCGGCGGACAATCCGGCGGAACGGCGCTTTGGAATCACCACACCGCTTACGCCGACTGCATCCGCCGTTCGCAAAAGGCTTCCAAGGTTTTGCGGATCTTCGAGGTGATCGAGAATCAAGATAAGTGGTTTTAGATTCCCGCCTTCGCGGGAATGACATTTACTCAAAATTTCATCCAGACTTGCATATTCGTAAGCGGACAGAACGCCGACAACTCCTTGATGATCCTGCTTTTGCGCCAATCGATCCAGTTTTTCCCGCGGCGCAAAAAGAACCGGAATCCCAGCCTCTTCGGCTTGTTTGCGAATGCGAAATAACGGTTCAGATGGATGGGGTGTCTGCAGGATAAAAATTTTTTCGAACGCCTTTTCCGCTTTAATGGCTTCAAGGACCGGATTGCGGCCATAAACGAGATCGAGCGGCGTTTCCGGTTCATGTGAGCGCTTGTCGCGAAAATGATGCTTGTCCGGCTTAAAATGTCTTCTCTTTTCCACTAATGCACGACCTTCCAGCGCGGGCCACTCGGTGTATCTTCCAAGATAACCCCTTTTGCTTCAAGCGTTTTGCGGATCTCGTCGGCTTTCTTGAAATCCTTTGACTTGCGCGCCGTTTCGCGCTGCTCGACCAAGGCTGCAAGCTCAGGCGAAACCTCTTTTTCATCGACTGTCAATCCAATGGCGAGAAGCCGATCCACCCAGCTAAAAAACTCACCGATCACGCGCGCGTCGTCCAGAGAGACCTCTCCCTTCTCAAGGCGCGCATTGCTATCATTGATCAATTCATGAACAGCCGCAACAGCACGCGGAGTGTTGAGATCGTCCTCAATCGCAGCCTGAAATTCGGCTTGAGCCGCTTCTATCCGTTTGACAAGTCCTGCGCTCGGTTTTCCATCGGCGGCTTTTACTCTCCTTAAAAAATCTTTGATTCGCTCAACTGCGGATTGCGCCCCTTGCAAAGCGGGAAAAGTGAAATTCAATTTATTGCGATAGTGGCTTGCCACATAAAAATAGCGAAGAGCTGCTGGAGAATATCCTTTGGCGAACACATCGCGGACTGTGTAAAAGTTGCCAAGCGATTTGCTCATCTTCCTCCCGTCCACCATCAAGTGCTCGGCATGAAGCCAGAAATTGACAAATTTTTCGCCGGTGTACGCTTCGGATTGGGCGATTTCATTTTGATGGTGTGGGAAAATGTTGTCCACCCCACCGGTGTGGATGTCGAAATGATTTCCAAGCAATTTCATGCTCATTGCTGAACACTCGATGTGCCAACCGGGACGCCCTTTGCCAAGTTCCGTCTCCCAAAAAACATCGCCGTCCTCTGAATCCCATGCTTTCCACAGCGCAAAATCGGAAGCCTCGGCTTTGTCATACTCGTCATGACTGACACGCGCTCCTGATTTTAATTCTCCCACCTGGATGTGCGCAAGCGCTCCATAACTTGGAAACTTCGAAACATCATAATAAATGCTTCCATCCTCTCCACGGTAAGCGATTCCCTTTTCAAGGAGCACGCGGATGATGCGCACCATCTCCGTGATGGTTTCAGTTGCGCGCGGGTAATGCTCCGCCTTTTCAATCGAAAGCGCAGACAAATCTTCAAAGAACGCTTGAATGTAAGGGGAGGTGTATTGAGACAGCGAAACTTTTTTCTCATGCGAGCCGCGAATCGTTTTGTCATCGACATCGGTGAGATTCATCACTTGGGTCACGCGATAACCGGACATCACAAGCCAGCGGCGCAATACATCCTCAAAAACATAGGTGCGGAAATTGCCGATGTGCGGGAAATCATAGACGGTCGGGCCGCAGGTGTAAAGCTTGACTTCTCCGGGAACCCTCGGAACAAACGGCTCTTTTTTCCGCGAGAGTGTGTTGAAAAAGACAAGCGCCATGGGCAAACTCCTTCGTCTTAGGCGCTGCGTTGCCCTTGTTATTTGTTATTTTTTGACATATCTCTCACTGAAGCAGAAAGCTCTCCGCTCAGGAACGCACATTTGGGATTTATCGAAAGATCCAAAATGTGCGCTGGCATCCAAATCTTTAAATCTCCTGCGTAGCATGACATCCCCGCTTTCATATCGAAGAATTCCATCACATTTTATGCAATTTTTCAAGGGGTTTAGACTCGGAGCGTTATCGCTTCTATTTTTAATCGGTGCCTACGGTTTTTTGTTCGCGCAAGAAAAAACATCCACCCCTACCGAACTTTTTCGTCCGACTTCAAACGATATTTCGATTCATTTTAAGGAGGAAGTCACGTACTTTTCCACGAGCAAAAAAGAAATCACGGGAGAATTTTGGGCTTCCCGGAATCCCCTCGGGCTCTCTTTACGCATTGATCATTTCCTTGAAACCCGTGTCACGCAAATTGTCTTGCTGTTCCCGCAAGCGGATCCGTTTTTGGCCCGATTCCTTCTTGTTCCGCAAAAGTCGCTATGTTATGGAAACCGCTTTTGGAAAAAAGATGCGCTTTTTGACCCGCACAAACTCGCCCCCTCCACCTATTGGCACAATTTGCTTGACCGGCTTTATCAAATCAATCAACTCGACAGCGGAAAACAGATCGGCGAAGAAAAGATTTCAGGATATTCATGCAAAAAAATCAGCCTCGGGAAAACACCTGACAGTGGCCTCATGGTCTGGTATGCTCCTGAGCTTGATTTGATTTTGCGGGTTGATTTCTATCAAAACGGGAAAGTGATCATTACAAAACAGGTGGTCGACCTCGAAGAAAAGCGCTTTCAATCATCTGTTTTTAAGCCGGCCGCCGGCTGCCCGGTCAAGTTTCTCTCCGCACAGGCGTTTGACTCTCTCGACCTCGCCGCGCTCGGCAAATGAGGTTTACCGCCAGGACTAGCTTATCGCGGCGAGAATGTCTAAGGAACATGGTGAGACACGCATGATAGGCTCCGAAATCGGACGCTATCACATCCTCGAAGAAATCGGGCGCGGCGGGCTTGGGATTATCTACAAAGCGGAAGATCCGGTCCTTCTGCGCAACGTCGCAATCAAGATTCTCCCGCCCACCCTTGTCTCTGAAACCGAATCGCGCGACCGCTTTATCCGTGAAGCGCAAGCAGCCGCAAAACTGAACCATCCGAACATCCTTGGCATTTACGACATCAACGAGCATGAAGGGATGTATTTTGTGGTGTTTGAGTACGCGCCGGGGACAACCCTTGAAGCCAAAATGGAAAAGCAACCGGTCTTTGAACTGAACGCGGCAGCCGAAATATTCGTTCCCGTTTTGGAAGCGATTGATTACGCGCACCAAAACAATGTACTGCATCGTGATATCAAACCGGCCAACATTCTGATCACTGACGAAAATCACGTGAAAGTCGCCGACTTTGGGCTTGCTTGGCTTGAAAGTGAGCAGTCTTTGAATGAAACCGGCACGGCGCTTGGAACTTTCGCTTATTTTTCGCCGGAACAAACGCGAGGAGAACGCCTTGACCGTCGAACCGACATTTATTCACTCGGTGTGGTGCTTTATCAAATGCTGACCGGAAAACTTCCGTTCACCGCGGACAATCCGGCCGCGCTGATTGAAGCGCATCTCACACAGGAACCGGTCCCTCCCTCGAAATCAAACCGGGCGATCTCACCGGCCGTTGAAGCGTGCATTTTAAAAGCGCTCAAGCGCAATCCGGATGATCGGTATGAGACGGTGACGGAAATGATTGAGGCGTTCACCAAAGGGGTGTATGGAGAAGCGCGCATGCCCTCTATTTCTCCCACCGAGGCGGCCGAGTACAACACCCGCGGAAGCACTTTTTACAAACAAGGCAACCTCGATCTTGCAATGGCGGAATGGGAAAAGGCAACCGAAAAAGACCCGTACAATGCCCTCATTCACAACAACCTTGGCACCGCCTACGACGGCCTCGGCAAAGTCGATTTGGCGGTCAGCGAGTATGAGAAAGCGGTCCAATTGAATCCGAACAATTTCGTGGCGCATTACAATCTCGGATCGGCGTATTATCGGGTCGGAAATTTGGATTCAGGAATCGCGCAGTACAAAACGGTGGTGGCATTGAATCCGAAATTCGCGCCGGCCCATTACAATCTCGGAAACTGTTATTATAAAAAGGGAGATTTTGATCAAGCGGTGGCCGAATGGCAAAACACGCTGGCCAACAAGCCGGATCATGCCGAAGCCATTTACAATCTCGGAAACGCGTCCTGGAGAAAAGGAAAATTTGAAGAAGCCCATGAGCAGTGGAAACATACCCTTGAAATCGATCCCAATTTTGCCTTGGCCTCTTTCAACATCGGCGCTTACTATTACAAAGAAGGAAAATTCGATGAAGCCAAAGCAGAATGGGACAAAGCGCTTTCGACCAATCCCGAATTCGCAGAAGCCCAATACAACATGGGCATTTTGGCGTATGAGCGCAATCAACTTGGAGATGCGATAGAAGCTTGGGAGAAAGTGGTGAAAATCCGTCCCACCTATTGGCAAGCTTACTATAATTTGGGAAACGCGTATTATCAAAAAGACGATCTGGCGCTTTCGGAAGAAAACTGGAAAAGGACGGTCGAACTTCGCCAAGAATATTGGCAGGCGCACTGGAACCTCGCCAATCTGCATGCATTCCGACTCTCCCGCATTCAAGAAGCTCTGCTTGGATGGCAGGCGGTAACCGCCCTCAAAAACGACCATTGGCCCGCCTACTTTAACATCGGAGAAACTTACTTTAATGAAGGGAAAATGGAACTTGCAAGACTAGAATGGATCAAAGTCATTGAATTAAATCCAAAATATTGGCCGGCTTACCACAATCTGGCGGCAATCGCATACGCGCTTGGCGATTATGCGAATGCCATTTCATGGTGGGCGAAATCGCTGGCCTATCTTGTGTTTGCGTGGCCCTGATGACAACTATCTTTCGATCTCAAAACAAGGCGATGTCGGCGCTCGACCATCTGGAAGAGCTGCGGATGCGCGTGATTTTTGCGCTTGTGATGTGGGTGACCGCATCGCTCATCTGCTTTTTTTACTCCGCAAAAATTCTGGCCATCATCACGGCGCCGGTTCCAAAACTGGTTGTCCTCACCCCGGCTGAAGGATTTCTGGTCCACCTCAAAATCGCCCTCATCGGCGGCATTGCGCTTGCCGCTCCGTTTATCACCCATCAACTCTTGCTCTTTCTTCTCCCCGCCCTCTCGCCGGCCGAACGCAAAGGACTGATTTGGGTGATTCCGATGGGATTTATCTTGTTTTTCGGAGGGGCCGCGTTCGCGCAGTTTGCTTTGCTGCCGGTTGCGATTCGTTTCTTTTTGAGTTATGCGACCGACAAAGTGGAGGAAATGATTTCCCTTTCCAATTACATCGGATTTGTGTTGAGTTTTTTGGTGGGTGGGGGAATTCTGTTCGAACTTCCGCTTTTGATGATGGGGTTGGGAAAGTTTGGGATTGTGGAAAACGCATTCTTACGCCGACACCGAAAAGAAGCATTTCTCATTATCTTGATTGTGACCGCGCTCCTCTCCCCTAGCCCGGATGTTTTCTCTTGGTCGCTTCTTTCCGGCTGCATGTACGCACTCTATGAGTTGAGCATCATCCTGGTGCGGCTTGTCGAAAAGAAGAAAGTGCCGGCTTAACTTTTAGAAAAGAATCCCCAAAGCCATTGCGACCAACTCATCGGTTTCGTTTGCGCTGACGGTGGTTTTATCGGCTTCGTTGCGACTTCTTCAGGGGTATTAGCTTTTTTATCGAAATCAATTTCTCCCAAAGAATCGGAGGGTTTTGTGATTTTCATTGCCATGGTCGCCAATTCGGGCAAACTCGCCAAAAGCTGCTGCTTGCGTTCGATCACCGCATTTGTCTCATCCTGCGCCGTTTTCGTGGACATCCCTCGGGTCTCGAAACTGCGAATTTGCTCACAAATGCCAACATTCAGTTGAGATTGGGCTTTCCAAGCATTACTGGCTTCAACCCAAGCGGTTGTGTTTCGAAATCCCATGGGAGCGGGCTTGTCTATGGGCTTTTCATACTGCATGAGCATTTTGCCATAGGCTGCTCTGGCATGCTTCGCAGACTTAGCGTCAAATTTGTCGCCGGCTTTTACAAATGTGTATGCCTTACCAAGCAAATCGAGGACCGTTTCATCAACTTTTTTCTCACGTCTAACGTCATTTTCCAGCCGCGAAAGGAAGAAGGTTTGACGCTCTTGCAAATAAGCGAGATGCTGCCGATAAGGATGATTATTAGGCAATGATTCAATGGCTTTTATGACCTTATCTACACCCACCGAATCATATCTTGCTGTACTCATTGGGGCACCTGTCGTCATAAGCATACAAGAATATCACGTCATTTACGCACGGTGTCTAGTCTTTTCTTGTTGCCGAATTATGAACTTTTCGACACGGCTAGTCGCCGGGGGAAAGGACGAGGTGGAGGAGCCAGTTGAGAATGCCGAAAACGATGGCGCCGAGCATTGCGGGAAGAAAGCCGTCGGCATGGAGGCCCGGCGTGAAGTAGGTCATGAGCCAAAAGGTGAATCCAAGAATCACAAAGGTGAAAAGGCCCAAGGTCAAAATGTTGATTGGGAGTGTCAGGATGACCAGTATCGGTCGAATCACCGCATTCACGATTGCAAGAATTGCGCCGCCGATGATGGCATCCAAAAATCCGTTCCAGCCGTTTCGGATGTGAAGGCCGGGAATCACGTTGGCGGTCACATAAAGCGCGATTCCGTTTAATACAAGAGAAATCAGTATGGTTATCATGCCGCTACTCTCTCCTTTTTACCCGTCCCCACGAAAAGATAAACAAGCGCGCCAATGGCAATCAAGATTAAGCCGTACCCGGATTCGCGCGGTTGGGTGCGGACCGTGTTGACCAGAAACGCCGCCACTAAGATAAAATAAACGATTGGAATCACGGTGGGTACTTTAAACGAGGCCAATCCAGGATGCTTGGCGCGCAAATTGAAAAGCCCAATTACCGTGATCGCATAAAACAAAAATGAAGAAAATTCGACATAGGTAAAAATCTTGTCATACGTTTGTCCCGGTAGCGCAATGAGCAACACAGACCAAATCAACTGCGCAATCAATGCAACGACCGGTGTTTTGTAAACCGGATGCAAATTCCCGGCGCTTTTTAAAAAGAGTCGATCTTTGGCCATGGCGTAAAAGGCGCGCGAGCCGGTTAAAATAATTCCGTTTAAACATCCAAACGTGGAGACCAAAATCGCTATCGTGACGAAGAGCGCCCCTGCGGTTCCCATCATCACTTTGGCCGCTTCAATGCCGGCAATTCCTTTGATATCATGAAGATGTTGAAGTTGAGCCACCGGCAACACATGCACATAGCTCCAATTGGCCAAACAATACACTACCGTGACAATCGAAGTGCCAAGCACCAACGCCCATGGCAGCGTCCGCTTGCCGTCTTTGACTTCTCCACCGGCAAACATCACCATGTACCACGCATCATACGCCCACAGCGCCGCAATCATCGCAACACCAAACCCCACGCCCAAGTCCTTGGTGAAAACAGGAGGCCAAGCCGGCACGCCGCTTGCCACTTGTGTTTTCGTGAATGCCAATCCGATCAAGAAAACAATCGCGCCGATTTTCAACACCGTAAAAATATTTTGCACAATCGCGCCCATGCGAACGCCGAAAAAATTCCAAAAGGTGAGAAACAGCAAGGCGACGATGGCGGTAATTCGCACGGGCCATAACTCCCCGCTCACGGTTCCATATGACTCATGCGAAAAAAGAGCGAATGCGGCGCGTCCGAAGACTACCGACACCCCTGCCATGAATCCGCTTTGAATGGCAAAGAAAAAAGTCCAGCCGTACAAAAATCCCCAAAACGGTCCGCATGACTCCCGAAGATACACATAAGGCCCGCCTGCTTTCGGAAGGGCTGAAGCAAATTCGGCATAGGTCAATGCACCGCAAAGGGTGATGATGCCGGCCACGATCCACACCAACAGCATAAGCGCAGGATACGGGACACCCCAGACGCCTTTAGCAGGATCGGGCGCTTGAAGCATGCCGGAAGCCACCACAAAAACGCCGGAGCCGATCATGCTTCCGGCCACCAAGGTGGTGGAATCAAAAAGTCCGAGACCTTTTTTGAATTCGCTTTGTTCTGTTTGCGGTTGCAGACTCATTTCACTGGTCTCCTAGGGTAACATCTTTTAGCGCATTTTTTGAAGCGGCACTTTGATGCAACGTGCTGTTGTGAAGGCCATAGCCAAGATAAATGGCAAGGCCCAATGCCAGCCAAACCACAAAACGGATCCATGTGGCAACCGGGAGCGTAATCATCAAAGCCATACATGAGACAATGGACAAAATCGGAATCCACGGCACGAGCGGCGTCCGAAACGCGGCTTTGCGCTCCGGCTGATATTTGCGCAAGAACAAAATCCCGCCGCTCACCAAAACAAACGCGAACAAAGTTCCGATGTTCGCCATTTCAGCCAGGTCGCCCAACGGAATAAATCCGCCGACTGCGGCAATAATGAGTCCGCAAATCAACGTTCCCACAAACGGAGTTTGATACTTTTTGTGGACGGCTGAAACCCAAGGGGGAAAAAGCCCGTCACGCGCCATCGCGAAAATGACGCGTGATTGCCCCAACAAACAAACGAGCAAAACGCTCGTGAGACCGCAAAGCGCGCCGACGTCAATCAAAAGCGCCGCGTATTTGTTGACCCAGGCATTGTGAACCTGTTTAAATGCATAAACCAATGGGGCTCCTTTGTCCACCCCAAGTTGATCGAGCGTGAGCGTTCCATTGCAGTGAACGATTCCGGTAAAAACAGCCGCCATTAAAATATAAAGGATGGTGCAAATCACCAAACTCCCGATAATTCCGATGGGTAGATCTCGCTTTGGATTTTTGGCTTCTTCGCTGGTTGTCGCCACTGCGTCAAAACCGATGTAGGCAAAAAAGATGATGGCCGCGCCCAGAAAAACGCCTGCCAATCCGCCAAACCCTTCCGCAAATTTCACGCCAAATGCGCTGAGAATCACTTTGTACATCTCAACATCTTTGATGGCCATCAACCCGTGCACCATTGACGGAGATCCGGTCGTTGCCGCAGCTACAGGACTGGTCGGGACAAAATGCGGGATGAGGGGAACCCAATAAGACGGGTGGATGAAAAAAAATCCGACCACGATAAAAAGAAGCGATACGCCGATTTTAATCGCCACAATGATGTTGTTGACCGTCGCGCTTTCCCGAATGCCGCGAATCAAAATCCACATCATAAACAGCACAATAATAAGGGCGGGAAAATTCGCCACACCGTGGATGTGGGAGCCTGGGATAAGCTCGTTTGGCGTGAGCGCCCACCGGTCCGGAAGAAGCGGAATAAAATTGAGATGATACTGCTCGCGCAACAGTTTCAACAAGTTCACAAAATGGCTTGACCAGCCGTTTGAAACCGCTGCAGTCGCGACACCGTATTCAAGAATTAAGTCCCAGCCGATGATCCATGCGACCACTTCACCCATTGACGCATAAGAAAAGGTGTACGCGCTTCCGGCAATCGGAATGAGCGAGGCGAACTCCGCATAACAAAGCGCCGCAAAAATACAAGCGGCGCCGCAAATGATAAAGGAGAGGATGACACCCGGGCCTGCGTTTGAAATCGCCACCTTGCCGGTTAACACAAAAATTCCGGTGCCGATGATGCAGCCGATGCCGATGGAGATTAAATCCCATGCCGAGAGGGCTTTCTTTAATTGATGATTGTGATCTTGTGATTCCTGAATGAGCTGCTCAACCGACTTGGTGGCAAAAATTCTATTGGCCATGCATCCTCCCTATAAAAATTGGTGCCAGGTATGAATTCCCTCATTCTTGGCGATTCGGGACTCTTCCTGTCTGACCCTAATAGTCGTAGAAGCCTTTCTTGGTTTTGCGTCCCAAGCGCCCCAACTCCACCATTTTCTCAAGGAGCGGAGATGGGCGGTATTTCGGATCTTGAAAACCATCGTAGAGAATCCGCATAATGGCAAGGCAAACGTCAAGCCCGATAAAATCGGCCAATTCAAACGGACCCATCGGATGATTCATCCCGACTTTCATCACCGTGTCAATGTCCTCTTTGCTTCCGACCCCTTGCTCAAAAGCGCAAATCGCTTCATTAATCATCGGCATCAAAATGCGATTCGCGATAAAACCGGGGTAATCGTTCGCCTGGACCGGTGTTTTGCCGAGCTTACGGGAAAGATTCACCACGAGCTGCACCGTTTCTTCGCTGGTCAGATTTCCACGAATCACTTCCACCAATTTCATGACCGGCGGAGGATTCATGAAGTGCATTCCGACAAAGTGAATGGGACGATCGGTGAACAAAGCAAGTTTTCGAATCGGCAAACTTGAAGTGTTTGTGGCAAACACGGTTTCCGCAGGACAAATCCGGTCGAGCTTCTGAAAAAGAGCCCCTTTGATTTCCAAGGCTTCCGAAACCGCTTCCACCAAAAATTCCACGTCCTTCAATATTTTCAGATCACCGGAGGTTTTGATTCGACCCAAAGTTTCTTGTGCGGCAGAAACACCGATTTTCTGTTTTTCAATCATCTTTTCAAGCTGCTGCTTGATGAGCTGCAAGCCTTTTTCGGCAAATTATTGTTTGGTGTCAACGAGATAAACCGGGTAACCTGCTTGTGCGAAGACTTGCGCAATGCCGTGGCCCATGGTCCCCGCTCCGACCACTCCTATTTTTTTTATATCTTTAAGCTCCATCTATATAAAGGAATCAGTTCCTAACGCCCCTCTCAATCCCCTGTTGCAAGTTAACATTCTGTTAACAAAATAGCAACGGGATTTCAATATCCAAGCTGTATACTGGGAGTAATCGGGAGGGGGTGGCGGGTCCACCGCAATTCCCCCTTAATAAAAGCAATACAGGAGGAGTATCATGGAGAAATTTACAGGTTTACAGCTTAAGCCTTCAGTTTTAGCTTTGGCGCTCTTGCTGGGGCAGTTCCTCGCACCGGCTTTAACGCTTGCAAATCCAACCGGAGGAACGGTGGCCGCCGGAAGCGCAACCATCAGTTCCAGTGGAAAGACGCTGACGATTCAACAAAACTCTCCGCAAGCGATCATCAACTGGCAGTCGTTCAGCAATGTGGCCGGAGAAGCGGTTAAGTTCAATCAGCTTAACGCTTCAGGTAATCCTGACCCTTCTGCAGTTGTTTTAAACAGGGTGACGGGAACAACTCCTTCAAGCATTTACGGGTCCTTATCCGGCAATGGGAGCGTTTTTTTGCTCAACCCCAACGGCTTTATTTTTGGCCCCAATTCGCAGGTCAATATCGGCGGCACTTTTCTCGCAGCAACACACACCCTGGCTGATTCAGACTTTCTCAATAAAAAATACAAGTTCCAAGATTCTGGCAAGGGCCGTGAGATACTAACCTACGGGTCTATCAACGCTGGGCAAGTTGATCTGTTTGGTGCATCCGATTTAGAAATTAGCGGACAAATTAACACAAATGGGGGGAAAGTTAATTTAGTAGAGGGGCAACAATTTTCACTGGACCCAAATGGCTTGATTACGATGGTCATGCCGGCCAAATCAACGGGCGCCTTTATTTTTGTTGGAGACATCAACGCAGGGAACGGAAAGCTGGAGATAGATTCTGATGGCGATGTATATTTAGGAGGCTTAGGCTTATTACAAGGAAGCACAGTGTCAATCACGGCAAATGGGAATATAGCCGGTGGTTGTATTCATCACCCTTGCTTCTCCCCAACAAATCCAGCAATCATAGCTAACACTGCTAATCTCACCGCAAATACAGGGGATATCGGCGCTTCGGACAACTTCTTGTTTCTCCAAGCGTCCAACATTAACGCCAATGCGCCGACCAGCGTTACTCCCCCGTATACTCAAACACCCGGAAACATATGGATCTATAACAATGGCAATGGTACTGGTACTGCCAATGTGAATCTCGTCGCAGGCAACTACATCAACTTTCAGGATAACGGCTCTATGACAGGGAGCGCATCAGCTCCCACCGTTGCCTTGATGGCTTTTACTGGTTCCATTGGAAATTTAGATCCAACTGGAACTTCCTGGGCACAATTTTCTCTGGATACAGCTAATTTTTATGGAGTTTCAAATGGAGACATCAATGCTGAAAACATACATGTCGGCTATTCCGCTACAGCTCCACTCAGCTTGAATAAAGTGACAGCACGCAACGGCTCTATTAATCTTGAGACAAGGGGCGATTTGTCAGTCGGGGGTGACGTGTCAGCACCCAACGGCAGTGTCACACTCAGCACCAGCAAAGCAATCACAGGCGTGGGCACCATCACGGGCAAGAAAGTCAGCTTGTACGCCACGGGCGGAATCGGAACACTTAACAGTCCGATTCAAATGAACACAACAAGTTTTTTAGCGCAAGGCGATTCTGTCTATGCGGCAAATTCCGGAAAAACTTTATTGACACTTAATGATGTAATTGATTATTCAAATGTTGCCATATCATCAGCGGGCGATATTGAGGTGGGCACCGAGCTTTATGGAGGCCATGGAAATATCTCACTTAATGCAGGCGGCTCGATCTTGTCAAACGGCAATATTAACTCTGTAATTGTAGGAAACAGCGCGAACCTAGTCGCTGGAGGTTTCATTGGAACGTTGCTGAATCCGCTCAGCGTAAGCCTAAACGGATCGCTCACTGCGAAAGCGGCTGGAACCTCGGACGGAAACACCGCCATGAGCATTTACGGAAGATGGAAGGGTGGTTCCTTCGGATATAATGCGTTCCAGGATGCAATCTACTTAAACGGCCAGTGCTTTGGCAATTGCCCGCCAAGCCCTTCAGCAAAGCCAGCGGCAGTTAAACACTGAACATCGCTTTAAGAATTAACCTCAAGGGCAGGGAGCAATCCCTGCCCTCTTTTTTTGAGCGCAAAGCGGGCTATCCGCTTTAGCAACCCAGGTGGAACTAAAAGGATTTCCCGAGTATGATCCTAAATCGGATTCAAGATGAAAATTTATCTTGATGCGTGTTGTTTATCGCGCCCTTTCGATGACCAAAGCCAACAGAAAATTTATTTGGAGTCCCAGGCCATTTTGTTTATTCTTTCCAAGTGCCGCCACAGAGAACTGGAGCTTAGAGGTAAAATAATAGGAGTGAACGTAGTCCATCCCGTTGAATGGCTGATGTTCCAAGGAGGTTTACAAGCATGAAGATGGATATCGAAAGAATGAGCCCTGAACAAATCCGAAGCGCCGGCATTAAAGCGTTGACAAAATCTATGGGGGCTGTGGGCATGGCTTTATTCCTCCGGCAGTTTGACATGGGAAACGGAGACTGGACTCGGGAACGTCACGCCGTTCTTAAAGAAAAAAGTATCGGGGAGATCGTCTCCAAAATCAGGCAGTCCCGCAAGAAAAAGTAGACGTATCAAACAATCATCGTGGTAATTAAAGTCGCTCAGCAGCCAATGCGATGGCGTTGCCGCCGCCAAGGCAAAGGGCGGCCAGTCCGAGTTTCTTGTTGTAGCTTTTAAGCGCGTAAAGGAGTGTCGTGAGGATGCGCGCGCCGCTTGCGCCGATTGGATGACCAAGGGCCACCGCGCCGCCGTTGACGTTGACTTTATCCGGATTCATCTTCAACTCTCGCATCACGGCAAGAGCCTGCGCGCTGAAAGCTTCATTTAATTCAATCAAATCGAAATCGTCAATTTTCATTTTGAGTTTTGTGAGTAATTTGCGAACCGCATCCACAGGGGCCATCATCACCCACTCCGGCTCGATTCCGCTTGACGCGTAACCGAGAATTTTCGCGAGCGGCTTTTTGCCAAGGGCTTTGGCTTTCTCTTGAGATGCAACAACCAAAGCGCTTGCGGCATCATTTAATCCGGGCGCATTCCCCGCAGTCACGGTTCCCGCTTTGCGGAATACGGTTTTGAGTTGGCTCAATTTTTCAAGACTTGTATCTTCCCGCGGCGGCTCATCTTTATCAATCCCATTCACGGCAACAATTTCACCTTTGAATTTTCCTTCCTTTATGGCTTTCACCGCTTTTTGATGACTTGCAAGCGCATATTTGTCTTGCTCTTCGCGCGTGATTTTGTATTTGTCGGCCACACGTTCGGCGGTTTCACCCATGTGGATATCTTCAAGCGCGCACCACAATCCATCTAAAATATTTGTGTCCAAAAGTTTGGCATCGCCAAGCCTGATTCCCCATCGCGCTTTATCAACGATGTATGGCGCATTGGTCATCGACTCCATTCCACCGGCCACAATCAATTCGCCGTCCCCCGCGTTGATGGCTTGCGCAGCCAGCGCGACCGCTTTCAATCCGGAACCGCACACTTTGTTGACTGTGACCGCGTTCACAGATGGAGGAAGCCCGCCGAGCAACGCTGCTTGACGCGCAGGGGCTTGTCCCAATCCTGCGGATATAACATTGCCGAAGATAACTTCTTCGATCGCTTCGGGAGGAACGCCGGCACGCTTGACCGCTTCACGAATCGCAATGGCGCCAAGCTGTGGCGCAGAAAATTCGCGAAGCATCCCTCCGAATTTTCCGGTCGGTGTGCGACACGCGCTTAAAATTACCGCTTCATTATTCACAAGGAAGAGTATTCTAGTTTCTTCAGGAACATTCCCGGGAATGTCTTAGCGTTTGTCTAGTGGAACGAACGGGCGATGCGGAGGGCCGATGTATTCGGCGCGTGGGCGGATGAGCTTGTTGTCGGTGTACTGCTCAAGCACATGGGCGGTCCAGCCGGCCATGCGGCTCACGGCGAAAATTGGGGTGAAGAGATCGGTTTCGATGCCGAGCAAATTGTAAACTGCGGCGGAATAGCAATCAACGTTTGAATAAATCTGTTTGTCGCGCCACATGATTTCTTCAATTTTCTTTAAAATGTCATACCAGCGGGTGTCCCCTTTGCGCTCGCCGAGTTCTTTCGCCATTTGGCGCAGGTGCGTGGCGCGCGGATCTTCGGCATGATAAACGCGGTGACCGAATCCGGGAATCTTTCGCTTTTCAGCCAACCGGCTTGCAATCACTTTTTCAGTGTTGCCGACTTCTCCGATTTCAAGGAGCATTTTCATCACCTGTTCGTTGGCGCCGCCATGCAAAGGACCTTGCAAAGCGCCGATCGCGCTTGTGACCGCCGAGTAAATGTCGGCCAAAGTAGCGGCGGTGACACGAGCGGCAAAAGTGGAAGCATTGAATTCATGATCAGCATGAAGGACAAGGGCGATATCAAATGCGCGCGATTCGAGATCATCCGGTTTTTTCCCTGAAAGCATCAAAAGGAAATTTTGCGCGAAATTGAGTTCTTTTACCGGCGCAACATACGGCTGGCCTTTGCGTGCCCGATCAAATCCGGCCACGATGGCGCTTGTTTGTCCCATCAACATATGTGCGCGAATCCGATTCTCTTCAATGCTCGGTTTCAACAAGGAAGAGCTGTCGGTCATGCCAAGGGCGGAAACCGCGGTGCGCAGCATCGCCATTGGGGTTGCTTCTTTCGGGAATCGCTTGAGGAGGTCTTTCAGTTCCGCTTTTAATTCAAGGTCCGGCGCAAGATCGGCGCGCAATCTGGAAAGTTGCGCTTTATTCGGCAGTTCCCCAAACCACAAAAGATAAATGACTTCTTCGAAATGTGCAGCCACCAAATCGTGGATGCTGTACCCGCCGTAATAAAGCTCTCCCTTTTCGCCGTTGACTTCGCAAATCTTGGAAGTTCCGGCTACCACGCCGCCAAGTCCCGCGACCGCCGCGGATCTTGCTTTGTATTCGGGAGAATATTGTGTCGCCATGTCCTATGAGCGTAATTCGGGATTCAATCATAATTCCTTCTTCCCGAATGGCTAAGCCATCCGGTGTCGAATCTAAAGGACCTATGAAAGGGCTTGTGGATAAGATTCGGGAGGTCGCAGGAAGGGTGGCTGATTCGATAGGAGTCTGTCTTGTAAAAGTTGAATATATTCAAGCTGGAAAACATTCGGCTGTCAAGGTCGTTATCCACCGAGAGAGTGGAACAGGCATCCAGGACTGCGAAAAGGTGAGTCGCGCCATAGAGCAGGAGCTGGATGTTTTAGATCTTATCCCAGGTCAGTACAGTTTAGAAGTAATGAGCAAAGGGATCGAGGAAGGCGAAAAAGAGAACTCATGAAAAACGAACTTTTTGAAGCCCTCGGGCAAATCGCCCGCGAAAAAAACCTGCCGTTTGAGCAAGTGCTCGAATTCATCGAATCGGGCCTTGCAGCCGCATATCGCCGCGACTATGTTCCCTTGAACAGTCCGGCCCAAATCGAAGTGAACTTGGATCGGGAAACCGGTGAAGCCGCGGTGTTCACCAAAAAAACGGTCGTCAAAAAAGTGGAAGACGAAACCATTGAAATTTCTTTGAAAGAAGCTAAAAAGCTTGCAGGTGATGTGGCTGAAGGGGATCAGCTCAAGCTCGAAGTCACTCCCCCTGAATTCGGGCGCATTGCCGCCCAATCGGCCAAACAAGTCATCGCGCAACGGTTGCGCGAGGCGGAGCGGGATCTCATTTACAATGAATACGCCTCCAAAATCAACGACATCGTCACCGGCATCGTGCATCGCTACGAAGGCAAGAATGTTTTCATCGATCTTGGGCGAACCGAAGCGTATCTCCCACCCTCCGAACAGGTGACGCGTGACCATCTGCGTCCGGGTCAACGGCTCAAAGTGTATGTGATGGATGTTCGACGATCCTCCAAAGGCCCGCAAATTTTCGTGAGCCGCGCGCATCCGAATTTCTTGAAATTGATGTTTCAATTGGAAGTCCCTGAAATCGCTTCGAGCGTGGTTGAAATCAAAGCCACCGCGCGCGAACCCGGCTACCGCTCCAAAATCGCCGTCTGGTCGAAAGATCCGCGCGTGGACGCCATCGGCGCTTGTGTCGGCTCGCGCGGACAACGCGTTCAGTCGATTGTGGACGAACTGCGCGGAGAAAAAATCGACATCATCCCTTGGAGCGATGATCCGATCCAATTTATTGCAAAAGCATTGAGTCCGGCGCGCGTTTCCAAAGTGTCGGTGGATGAAGGAACACATTCGGCGCTTGTGTTGGTCCCTGAACAGCAGCTTTCACTGGCCATCGGCCGCGAAGGGCAAAACGCGCGGCTTGCCGTCAAGTTAACCGGATGGAAAATCGACATCAAGAGCGAATCGGCTCAAGCTCAGGAGGTTAAAGTCCCCAATCCATCCTAATACGATGGAGATAAGGGTTTAAATATGGCAGCCAAAAAAACAACCTCCACCAAACCATCGGAGGCAAAAGCAAAGACCTCCGCAAAGCCTGCTGCCAAAACGCCGGCGAAAGCGACTGGCGATAAGCAAGTTAAAAACGCTGTTGTTTCCAAACCGACTCCAAAAGCGCCGGCCAAAGTCGAAGCGGTAAAACCGAAGGCGGTCGCAAAACCAACGACTCCTGAAAAACCGGCGGTTCGCACGCCGCGGGTCGAAGTGATTCGCAAAGCGGACGTCGAGAAAAAGATAGAGGAAACCGCCAAGCGCGAAGCGGCGCAAAAAGAAGCGTTTGAAAAAGAAGCCGCCCTTCGCGAAACCGCGCTCAAAGAAGTGGTGCGAAAACCTGTCGTGGAAGATTATGTGCCGCCGCCTGCGCCGGTTGTTGTGCCTGCGGCGCCGGTGAAAGAAAAACCGGCCCCTGCCCTTGCAAGCGAAACGAAACCGCCGGCCGAGAAACAGGCCTCGCAAGGTCCGGTGCCGGCCAAACCGGGCGCTCCTCCCAAAAAACAAGAATTCAAGCGAAAAGAACCGAAAGAAAAAGAACTCCCCAAGCCGAAAAACAAAGAAGGCAAAGGGGAACACGTCGTCATTGAAGTGCGAAAAGCCACCGATTCCCTTGACACCGAAGAAGTGCTTCCGGTCGTTTCGGAAGGTCCGCTTCAAAAATTAAAAGTGAGTTTCCCAATCACCCTTGGCGAACTGGCGCCGAAATTCGATCACACGCCAAACGAACTCATCAAAATCCTGATGCGAAAAGGGATGATGATGACCATCAATCAGCGGCTTGACGAAGACACCGCCAAACTCATCGCCCTTGATTTCGGAATCGAACTTGAAGTGGTTGATCCGCTTGACTTGGAAGCTGAACAAAAAGAGGTTGACGATCCAAGCAAATTGAAGCCTCGTCCTCCGGTGGTCACGGTGATGGGACACGTCGATCACGGAAAAACAAGTCTTTTGGACGCCATCCGAAAAACCAAAGTGACCGAAGGAGAAGTGGGCGGAATCACGCAGCGCATCGGCGCTTATCAAATTGAATTAAATGGAAGAAAAATCACGTTTCTCGACACGCCGGGCCACGAAGCATTTACCGCCATGCGCGCCCGCGGAACAAAAATCACCGATGTGGCCGTGCTTGTCGTGGCGGCCGATGATGGTGTCATGCCGCAAACCATTGAAGCCATTGACCACGCCAAAGCAGCCAATGTTTCAAT
>Ga0206996_1115_pt1 | contig 18805 bp, 26 predicted proteins | sample Alteio_BWMinCont_2_FD_153467 | JGI IMG/M metagenome (GOLD analysis project Ga0206996, IMG submission 153467) | Enriched cells from forest soil in Barre Woods Harvard Forest LTER site, Petersham, Massachusetts, United States -... | ecosystem: Environmental > Terrestrial > Soil > Temperate forest >...
GGGCGCGTCATGACATATGCGAACCAGAATGCGAAAACTTCGCCGAACTTGAACCAATAGAATCCGGCGATCGGGACCAGCATGATGGCGGTGAACATGAGCGCCGATGAAAGGTAGCCGAGATGGAGGGTCGTGGCGGTCATGTCCCCCGCTGCCGTGCCGAGCGCGAACGTGGCAAGCACGGTCGCCCAGTAGAAGAACTCGCGATGGACGGTATAGATGCTGTGGATGGAAAGCGTCTTCTCGCGCGCATACCAGGCGATGAAAATGACGGCGAGCAGGATCGCGAAGAATGACGTCGACACTATATATGGAACGCCGAGCACGACATGGATAATATCCGCGAACATCGTACCGACGATACTGACCATCACCACCACGAACCAATAGATCCAGGGAATATATTTTCGCACTTTGAATTGCAGGACGAGCGCGGCGATGAGCACGAGCCCAGTGATAGGCGCCGAAATGACCGGATCGAACCTCGTCACGAGATAGTCGGAAAAAGTCTCGCCCATTCCGGTCGTGAGGATCTTGGTGATCCAGAAGACCAACGTGATTTCCGGCACTTTGCTAAGGAATTTTTGCATCATTTCCCTATCTTAATCCTTTTTAACAGTTTTCACACTTCGCACGATCTGGTACTCCTTCCAGATGAACCACATGACGATAAGGTCGAATATCGTAAGCGCGACGATGATACCAGAGCCTGTCGTGACGATCTGATACCCCTGATAGATGACAAAGAGGCCGAGGACCACGAGCGAGCTCGGATATGCCCAGAGCTGATTCTTGATGAGGGCGAAGATGAGCCCGACTTTGATGAGGCCTCTCGTGATGAGATAGACAGCCAGAAACGTCCCGCTCGCGAGGGAAAGCTGATGCGCATACGTCACGAGATGGTTCGCGATGAAATCGCCCGGGTCTTCGGCGAGCTCGCCGCGCGTAAGGGCGACCACGACATCGCTGACATATGAAACCGGGACGAGCAGGGCCAAAAGGCCCGCGAGAACCTCAACAAGGGAGATAAGCCCCTTGATATAGATGCTTATCCTGAAATAGAGCGCGATATTACTTTGTTGTCTTTCAGTGATCTCCATGGATTTAGAATACCGCCTGGATCGCGGACTTGATCACGTCCCTCTTCGAGACAGTGAGATAGAGGACGAGAAGGAAGATGGCGGCAAGGAATATGACGCTCGTGACGGTGGTCCCCAGGCCGAGTCCCCCGTCGCTCGTAGCGGACGAGAGATAGTCGCCTATCGACGCGCCGAAGGGGCGAGTGAGGATGTATGCGAGCCAGAAGGCGAGAACCCCATTGGACGTGCGCCGAGCTTCGTCCAACGTATAGGACTTCACGAGGTAGTGGATGATCGTAACTACTGCGATAAGGCCTCCGAAAAGGAAAATGGAATTGAGATAGCCCACATCAAACCGCTCCGCAACCAGGTCGCCAGCTGCCGTGCCGAGCGCGAAGGTGAAGAGAATAGCGACCCAATAGAAGCTTTCGCGCTTCGTGGTGACGATGCTGTGGATGGAGAGCGTCTTCTCCGCCCTGTACCACAGGATGAATGTGGCGATGACGGCGATTGAGAAGACGACCGTAGTGGTGATGAGCGAGACCCCGAAGTTATCCGTGAGATTGTCGCTGATGAGCGTACCCACGACGCTGATCAATACGACGGAGAGCCAGTAGACTGTGGGAATGTATTTCTTCGCCCTGAACTGGAATACGAGGGCGATGGCGAGGAGGACCGCCATGATGAGGCTCGTGACCGTGAGTCCGAAGTTGAGCGTCGTATTGAGATAATCCGCCGCCGTCTCCCCCACCGTAGTGCAGAGGATCTTGATGATCCAGAAGAAGATCGTGATCTCCGGCACCTTGTTGAGCATATCTCCTATGAATGTTGTGTTCTTGCTTTCTGACATGGTATTTTGATGAATGATAATGGGATTGACACTGTATCTGTCACGGATATACTAACATCTATATGAATAAACCGAAAGGCGCACAGCCACTCACTCCCGCGGTCTTCTATATCCTCCTTGCCCTTCTTACCGAGAAGCGCCACGGCTACGACATCATGAATCAGGTGGAAGCCGACTCCGAGGGCAAGATCGTCATGGGCCCAGGCACCCTCTACGGATCGATCGACCGCATGATGGATGACGGACTCGTGGAGAAAGCCCCCCATCAGGAGAGGGACTCGCGCAGGATCTATTACCAGATCACCCCGAAAGGACGCGACCTCTTCAACGTCGAGATCGCGAGGCTTTCCTCCGCGGTCCGCCTCGCGGCAAAAAGGGTTCTCAAAAATGCCTGACTTTGAATACGCTGCTACCATGGAACACACCCGGACACATCACAAATCCCTCTCCTACCATCTCTACCGATGCGTCCTTTTTCTGTATCCGACTTCATACATCCGCATGCACAGGGACGAGATGCTCCAGAACTTCGAGGATTTGGAAAAGGATACGGGCTCGCAGGGCGCGCTCATGAAGTTCATCCTCCGCGACCTCGTCATCAGTCTGCCGATCCAATACGTAAAGCTCGTCAAGCGCTCGCGATCGGCGCAGCTTGTCGTGCTCCTGATCCTCATGCTCGCGGCCCTTCTCGCATACCAGGTCTATGCCACCAACCTCGCTCACACCTCATTCCAAAGATACGCGACCTTCAGGGAATGCGTGACCATCTCACATCAGACGCCAACATCGGCAGACTGCACGACAGACTCGGGAAAGACGTTCAAGATAGTCGAGATCAGCACGAGATGGTATCGCGACGGCGACGGCCCGGGGATCTGGTAATATAGAAATATATGAGACCGACGATTCGCTTCAATGCCGCGCTATCCCCGACGCTTCTCACGCTGCCAAAGGGCGCGAGCGCGAAGCTTCCTGAAGGCAAGGTAACGGTCGAGGGGATCATCAACAGTATCCCCTTTCGCGCTGCGCTCATACCAGATGGCAAAGGCGGTCACGCGCTCAAGGTAAATAAAGCCATGCGACACGCCATCGGCGCGGACGAGCTCGATACGGTACCTGTGGAAATCACGCGCATCAATGACGAACCGGAGCTCAGAGTTCCCGCAGACCTGAGCAAGGCGCTCAAGGCGTCGGGCCGAAAGGCTCATGAATCATGGATGGACATCACGCCGATGGCGCGGCGAGACTGGATTTTTTCAATAAGCTCCGCAAAGCAGGCAGAGACGCGTACGCGGCGAATCGAAAAGGCAGTCGATATGCTCGCATCCGGAAAGCGACGCCTATGCTGCTTCCCCGGCGTAAAGTGGATGATGAAAGAGAATGCAAAAACATGCGGCATGTGGCTGCCCCTACCGAAATCAACTAGACCATAGACCCTGGCCTGAGGGGGCCGACCGGCTCATATGTGGCGAAGATGACGCCTGAGATGGACGAGACCTTATGACCGACGAGCTTGAATTCTTCCGGCTGCGTGCCTTCCGCGAACAGGCGCTTCCCCTTTCCTATCGTCACCGGATATGTCCAGACATGCATCCTGTCGATGAGATGGTTCGCGAGCAAAGTCTGGATGAGATTACCGCTTCCATGCACCCACAAGTCGGGACCCGACTCTTCTTTCAATTTTTTAATGGCCGCGACCACGTCTCCTGTGATGAGCGTCGAGTTGTTCCATGAGAGCTCGTGGACGTCGTGCGAGACGACGTATTTCTTTGTCGCATTGAAAGGGTTCGCCACGACAGAATCCTGATTGCTGGTCGGCCAGTACGCCGCGAATATGTCGTACGTCTTCTTTCCCAGGAGCAGTTCGAAAGGAAGGCTCATGAATCCGGTCATGATGTCGCCCATGTCCTTGTCCCAGAAATTGGCGGACCAGCCGCCGTGGGTAAAGCCTCCCGAAGTATCCTCCTGCGGGCCGCCCGGCGCCTGCATGACGCCATCGAGGGTCAGGAACGTCGTAGTGATTATTTTTCGCATATGTCGCAATTATACCATCCGCATATCATTCGGGTATACTTATCGCATGAATCCCTTTGTGAACATCGTCCCCATAGTCATAGTACTCATCGTCGCGGTGATAGTGCTGGTATATCTCCTTTTCCCGAGCATAAAGGGGCTTCATTTCACTTCCCTCCTCCATTGCCCCAAATGCGACAATCGCTTCGAATACCGTTGGCTTCCCGGAGGCTCCTTCGACTCGATACGCTGGGGAAACTACCGCTACATCCTCTGCCCACGATGCGGAAACCGCTCATGGTTCGACATATGGTCTACCCGGATCAACGAGGACTAAGTCGAAGCGGGGTTGGGCCGCGAGACATTACCACACGAAGGGTATGAAGGCTTTCGTCCTCTTCATGTACTCAGGATACTGGTCTGGAAACTGCTGCAGCATGAGCTTCTCTTCCGACTTTGCGGAAAATACGAAATAAAGGAGGGTGGGTGCGAAGACGATGAGCCACCAGGCATTGCTCGCGAGCGCCGAACCGAAGATCGCAAGAAATACGCCGGAATAGATGGGATGGCGGATGTACGAATACGGGCCGCCGGTCACGAGCTCAGGATTTTCCTTGACCGACATGGGCATCCCCCAGTTCCTGCCAAGATACACGCGCGCCCAGACAGCGAGGCCGATTCCCGCATACGCGAGAACGACGCCGCAGGCCGCAAATAGGGTGCCAGGGAAAAGCGGCGCGCTCAGCACATTCAGTCCTCCAGGACCGGCGAAGCGGAAGAATAGCAGAACGAGGGCTAAGAGCCCGAAGCGGAGCCATATGAATCGGTAATCCCTTTTCAGATTCCTCTTTGCGCTGAAGGAGGACACGAGCCAATAGAGGATGAATATCACCCATGCGACGATGATGAAAAAGGTGTACGTGAGATACATATGATACTTATATTATTTTGAAGCCAGCCTGAAGCCTGTGTACGAGAGAAATCCCGCGACGAGGAAAGCCACCCAGCTCAGCCACAGAGGGACCGACCATCCTGCGACGACGAGGCTTGCGCCCGAGACCGCGCGGACAAGGTGCGCGAAAGAAACCAATCCCAAGATGCAGCCGATGAGCCTATAATACGTTTTTGCATTCATTTTTTTGAAAATTATCGCGGCGCGATTAAGTCTCACCCCAGTATACACCTCCCGCAAGGCAGCCTATCTCACCATGAAGACGAGTGCGTATGCCGACTGCGGGATGGCCTGACCCTTCACCTTGTCCGGCGAGGCGCTTATAAGCTCCGCGGTGAAGCCATATTCCGTGGTAGGCACCCCGAGAGTGAGGATCTGCGACTGGACGAACGTGCCGTTCTGGATCTTTATGTTCGCCGACACCGTCCCGGCCTCCGTGCAGGTCACACCGATCGGACACCTGTTGTCGCTCACCGAGATGATGCTGATGGTCACGCCCGATGCGGTAGTGACGCTCTGTCCGACATGGAGCGTCTGCGTTCCTGGCGGAATCATAGGATGCGCAGGAGAGACCGTTGAGGTCACATGAGGGGCGGATGTGCCGCCGGAAGCAGAGACGCCCTGCGCGGTAGTCGTAGCATTCGTCGTAGTCGCCAACATCGAGGTACTCGTGGAGATCTGGCTATTCTGCGGCCACGCCGGCGAAGACACGCTCGCCCGGCCCGCGAAATATGCCGCGATGATGAGAATAATGACTATGACGCCTGCGCCGATAAGGAAATTTTTGTTGTTGTTCATGGGTAAAGTATAGCAAAACAAGCTATTTTTGCATGAATCGCACGAGGATATAGACGCCGAAGGTGATGCTCGTGATGAAGAAGCTGACCGGATACGGCGCATAGAAAGAGATGAAGAGGCCGAGCCATGTCGCGGCCAGGGCGAGGGCGACCGAAATGGCGACGCCCTGGATGGACCGTCGGGCGAGGCGGCTTGCCACCGCTGCCGGCGTGACCATGAGTGAGAAAATGAGGAGGACGCCGACCACCTGCACGGCGATCGAAGTCGCCGCCGCGATGAGGAGCATGAAGGCGATATTGACACCGAATACGGACACGCCTTTCGCCTCCGCGACATCTTCGTCGAGCGAAGTAAAGAGAAGCGGCCGGTACAGTACGGCAAATACCACGAGAACGAGAATGCCCGCGATAAGGGTCGTCCACACGTCGGTCATGCTGATGCCGAGGATCTCGCCGAAGAGGAGCGAGTAGGCCTCGGTGGCATAGCCGCTGTAGAGGCTGATGAAAAGGACGCCGAGGCCGAGCATGAATGCGAGCACGACGCCGATCTGCACGTCGCGGCTCGCGGCGCGGCGGCCGAGTATGGCGATGAGCACTCCCCCGCTCATGGTGAAAGCGAAAAGGCCGACGAGCGGATTCAATCCGAAAAGGACCGCTCCCGCGGCGCCGGTGAATCCGACATGCGAAAGCGCATGCGCCGCGAACGACGAGCGCCTCAGGACGATGAAATATCCGATGATGCCCGCGACGACGGCGACGATGGTCCCCGCCTCGAACGCGTGCTGCATGAAGTCATAGCGCCACATCTCCATGAGGTCGCTCACGATATTGAGGCTGAAGGAAGGATTATTCATGGTGATCGTGGTGGTCATGATGATGCGCGCCCTCTTCCGCGCCGACGATGGCGATCCTGCCGCGCGAGTCCCGCAGGACCTCGACGGGAGAATCATAGAGCGCGGACAGGGACTCGGAATTCAGGACGTCGCCGGGATTGCCCGTGGCCACCCGCCCATTGGCAACATACATGACCCGATTTAATACGGGGAGAAGCGGATTGATATTGTGGGCGATGAGGAGCACGGTGACGCCCCGCGCCCGGACGACGCCCGCGATGAGCTCGACCATCTCGGATTCTCGGCGGATGTCGAGATTCGCCAACGGCTCGTCGAGCAGGAGGATGTCAGGCTTTCCGACGAGAGCCTGGGCCAAAAACACTCGCTGCGATTCCCCGCCCGACAGAGACCCTATCGGGCTGTGCGCCAGATTTTCCGCCCCGACGGCCTTGAGGGCATCGAGGGCCTCTTCGCGACTGCGCGCGGCCTCTTTGGGAGAATCAAAGCCGAGGCGATTCCCATTCAATCCGAGCCGGACGATCTCCAATGCCTCGATCGACGTTTCGCTGTCGACGGAATGCCGCTGCGGGACATAGCCGATGCGCGGATTGCCGCGCTCGGGCCCTGCGCCGAATATGGACAGCTCGCCGGAGATGGGCTGGATGAGGCCGAGAAGCAGCCGGAAGAGCGTCGTCTTGCCCCCGCCGTTCGGGCCGAGGACGCCGACGAAGTCACCTTTGGCAATGGAAAAATCTGCCTGTTTCCAGACAGCCTTTCCCTTGTAGCCTCCTGTAAGGTCATGTGCCTGAATGATGCTTTCCCTCGTATTCATATTCGCTTTGATTTATTGCCCCAACTGATTCGCATTGAGGGCGTTCTGCAAGCCTATCAGCTCCGCATTCATCCATTCTTCGAACGTCGCGTCGGGCGGCTGAATGGTCTCGGTGACGCCGATGACGGGAATGCCCTGGTCGGCCGCGAGCTTCTTGATGCTCTCGGTGAGGGGCGTCACTGTCTGCTCATTGTACACCAGTACCTTTACCTGTCCGCCCTTCAGCTGATTCTCGAACGTAACGATGCTGTCGGCTGGAGGATCATTACCTTCGGCCACAGCCTCTATGAATGCGGGAGGCGAGATGAGGTCGAGCCCGGCGGCGGCGGCGAGATAGGCGAAAATGTCTTCGGTCGCGGCGACCTGCGTGCCGCCATACTGCTGCTTGATCGTCGCTATCCGATTCTGGTATTCGGCAAGATTGGACCGCAGCGTCGCGTAATTCTTCTGGTAGTCCGACGCGTCCGACGGATCGAGGGCGATGAGATCGGATTCTATCTGCGCGGCGACCTGATTCACATATGCCGGGTTGTACCACATGTGAGGATTGTCACCTTCCTTTTTCAAAAGAAGGTCTGCGACATTGAGCACTTTCCTGCTCGAATTGCCGCTCCCCGCGCTCAACAGCTTGTCAGCCCAGCTGTCATAGCCTGCGCCGTTCTCGATGACGTAGTCCGCCGTGGAGACCGCGCGGGCGTCGGTAGAATTGCTCTCGTATTCATGGGGATCGGCATTGGGGTCCGAGACTATGCTCAAGACCTGCGTATGCGTGCCGCCGATCTGCGACACGATGCTGCCCCAGAAATTCTCGGCCGCCACGACCTGTAGCACCCTGCCGCTGCCGCTATTTCCCGATGCCTGCGGAGCGGGGACGGAACGCTCCGACACGCCCCATATGATGAGGCCTGCGATGATGACAATGCCGACGCCCGTGCCCACGATAGCTTTTGTATTCATAAGGATTTAGATAAAAAAATAATTATTTCGCGCAGGCGGCACAAAGGCCGAATAGCTCGAAAGAATGGCTGGTGACCTTTGCGAATCCGCGCGCCTGCTTGAGGGCTTTGCCCACGAGCTTCTCATAGTCGCATCCGGTAAAGTCCTCCACCCTGTCACACGAGGTACAGACGATATGGTGATGGTCATGCTCGTGATCCTTGAATTCATAGAGGGCATGCCCCTGCTGGAAATCCACCTGCACGACCACCCCCGCCTTTTTAAACGCGTCGAGGATGCGATAGACGGTCACCTGGTCTATGTTCTTTGTGCCGACTCCCTTCAGCACATCCCTTACCCCCAAGGGATACTTGGATTTCCGAAGATATGCGAGCACGAGCAGGCGCGGCGTCGTGGCGCGAAACCCCGCCTTCCTGATGATGTCCGCAAGCTTGTCGCGATGCGATGTATCAGCCATGCCCACATACTATACTAGATGCAAAATACTTGCAATATAGTTTTGATTGGCTTGCCTGCCCATTAGGGAAAGTATGGCAAATAAAAACCGCCCAGTTTCCCGGAGCGGTCAGAGTTACGTTCTGAAGTTGAAACCCATCGAAACACAGGGAACCGGAGGAAGTTTGGTCCCGCGATCGATGACGACATGTCGCGCAAAGTCTTCACCTTCGCTTAAGCCTTTAAAGTGATTACTGACCACCTTGATCCCCTTTTCCTCTTCGGGGTAAATGGCCGATACGACTCGGCCATCCATAAAGAGGCCTGTAAAAATAGCAAACGGAACAATGAGCAACCATGGAATCTTGTTGTCATTAGCTTCCTTGAACATTGCTGTACGCTTCTGAATTTCTTTGTACACAACAGCGAAAAAATAAATACCTATATAAAGTATTGAAAATCCTACAAGGGTCTTAAGAGCATCGTTAGCTGTTTGCATGTTAGTCGGTACATCACAGTAGGCTTGGGACAAAAAGATTACGAGAGTAAGCTCTGCGCCAACCAAGAATAATGCTTTCATTACTGCATAACCAGCAAAAGACCAGGTTATAAATATAAGAATTGATAATGAAATAATAAGTAGGGTTGTTCCTATTGTTGCCAGATAAGGACCGAGAAAAACTCCTATGAGGACAGCGATGACTAGGAATATGGCAAAAGATAGAATATTCTCTCTTTCTATCTTGAATTTCTGTATCAGATTTTCCATGAGACCATTCTATCACTTCCTCTCTTCCTCTTCCTTCTCATCGACCACCCTCAAATGATCCATGATCCTGTAGTCTTTCAAATGTATTCGCGGATCGACGAATCTATACCACGGCTCTGTAGTAAACCAATCCTTTCCGTCTCTCCTCGTCGTGACACCTCTTGATTCCGTCATACTTTTTGGCGGAAGAAAATCCTTGTTGTCCTCTATGAGATAGACCTGCATGTGAACACCCTTGCCATAGATGGTAATAGTGCGAGCTTTGACGATCCCCTGCCTAACCCACTTTCGCAACGTCGGACTTTTAACATTGAATCTACTTTGAAAATCGTAGCTTGAGTACCAGCTCTCTTTGTCTTTTTCGCTTACATCGGTGTACTGGCATACAGGGCAAGTGGTTTTCGTAATGAGCTTCTCTCCGTTATCTTCCGAACTTTCTTCGAGTTCAGTACCACACCGTGTACAAAGATTAGGCTTTCTCCTCCACTCTTCTCCATCCGAAAAGAACGCCCTGCGAGGCAGACACTTGTTTATGCAGTCAAACATAAAAAGAACACGATCTGGCTTTTCGTGTTCTGTCCAAAGTTCTTTAAATGTCGGAGTGACCCGATTGCGACAAATGAGGCAACGGATATCTTCAGGCGGTTGAGCCGATTCGTATAGCTCGTCACGCTTTTGGTCGCGATCCATCCATTCTCGAATAGTCTTATCCTTTTTAAGATATCGCTCACCTGTTTCAAAATACATCATCATCTTTATTGCCCATGCTTTTGCTCGAGCAGCTTCCTCCTTATCAGCTTCATCTTTGAGATCTATTTTCTTAGCTGATTCTTCTGACTGACGACAAAGTTCAACAGTATGCCGATCGTACAGATCCATATAGTGCTGGCGTGGTTTGAGATGCTTTTCCACCTAATAATTAAAATACTAATTATTACTTTCATCAAGCCCTCCTTATTCACCCCTACCGATTGGCACTTCAAGTTTGTCTTTTGCAACGCAGACACCGTCTTTTATAACATAGCACTCAACATAATGCTCTCCCTCGTAGAGAGAGCTTTCGTCTCGAGTACGGTAACCAATATCATCTATGATCTCTCCGCGCAGAGCATCCCTGCTGATAGCTTCTGCTCCTGTGTTTTTTATTTTCCACTTTACTGAATAAGGTTCAGGCACAGTGCATTTTTCAATGATAAATTTGAGCTTTCGCTTCTTTGCTATAGGCCAGTTAGTATTTTTCAAAAGAAATGCTCGGAAGCCATTTTGGGTAACATTAGCGTTTATAGCGACTGAATATTTAATGTTTTCGGATATATTGAGATCGCTCAAGAACATCTCACCTTCGTCACGCCTCGCAACTGCATTTTGAGTGCGCGGAAGAAGTCCGGGGATCAAACCTGCATCTGAAGGAAACGCATCTCCGAACACATCCTGCCATAATTTGATACTAGTTTCAGGATCAGCCTCCGCATATGCCTCTTCGACTTTAATTCGCAAATCACGAACCTTATCTCGTGCTTCCTCAAAGCTTTCCTGATCCCAGTGCCTCGTAAAGCTTTCTGATGGCAGAACAGGATTTTTCACAACAGGTGGACTGACATGGGATTGCAGGTATTCATCTAGACGACCGAACAAGACCTTGAACGCAGTAGGCAGATCTGAATAGAGGTCGCGAGTAGAATTCAGCACCAATCCACCCATAATAGTCGTAAGCATGACCGACTTCATCGGTATTCCCTCTCTGTCTCGAAGATACTTCGTCATACGAACGACATGTATGAGGAAATCATTAGTGCTTATAGTGTTTGTCCTCTCGAACCAGAGTGCGTATCCGTCACCATCCGTAGGCTCAAATTGATCTGTGGTCTTGTTCATGATGACACTTCCATCTCCTCTCTGTATTGAAGGGATGATATCGATATGAAAATCGTCAGCATAGTCCAAGGTAACACATCGAGTCTTACCCCGACGATCAACAATGTCTTTGTATCTTTCAGTATTTTTAAACTCATCATGCAGAGCTTCCAGATACCGCTTCGGCGACCAGCCTTCAATTTCCTTTAGCTCAAGCAGAATATCCGCATCGAAATCACCCTCTCCGATAAGAGGCTTTATAATTGTCTTTTGGCGATATGATCCCTGGGGCACGATCCTGACGAAATAATTTTTGAAGACGTCGCTATTCTTGATGAATGTCTCGACGGTTTCTATTCCGTCTTTTATCCTCTCGACCCTGTTTGGATTGAGATTGACTTCGTCTTCAAGGAATTTCTGAAATGAGTTTATGTGTTTCATATTTACGGTTTATGTATTGGATCAAAGGGCTCGACTTTATCGTTAAAGAAGAACTCTATATTCGGAAGTGCCTTTCTCGCTTCGGAATCACCTAGTCCTTTCAGACTGCCAATTTCTTTAACTGTATCAATGGAGAATTTTCCGTTTGCTACAGAAGGACTTATCCTGTGAACGTTCGAGTGTCCTGCAAGTAGTTGAGCGGTTCCGATTGAAGCCGATGATTGAGCCGACATGAAGACCTTTACTGCCTTAACTGCCCAGTACGCTTTCCCCATTGGAACGAATCTAGCGATTCCTATATCAAGAGCTTCCGTCGTACACCCTAGGCTCAATACTTTTATTTCACCCATAGGCCATCCGAGAATACCTATCCCCTCGACGACCGCCATACCCATAGGATTATTTGCCCAAACTCCGCCGTCGATGAGAGGGACACCAGCTGATGAATGGAATGTCGGAAAATAGGAAGGTGCGGCACTTGTAGCTAGAGCAATATCAACAACCCTCTCTCTGAAATCCTTTTTGAATCTGTCATGATGAGATGTCTTATAGACGTGGACTTCTCCTGTCTCCAGATTGACACTTGGTATGACAAGACGATTCTTACTCTCGCTAAGTGTCCGTTCCCCAAACCTAGCAACAAGAGCATTTCTCAATGCGGTGTTATCATATTTTGCGAACCCAAGGCTCTTCCAAAATTTTGTAAAGCCATTTCCCTCGAAAATCACTGGACCAGATTCTTCATAAAACTGGAGCATCTCTTTTGCGGAGTAGCCCATACCAAGACCTAGAGCGATAATGCCACCTGTCGATGTGCCGACAATAAGATCAAAGTGTTCAGAGATATTCTTCCCAGTCACCTCTTCAATCGATGCCAAAAATGAGGCGGGGAAAACGCCCTTTATACCTCCGCCGTCAATTGAAAGAATTTTTTTCACCTTACTTCATCCTCTTAGCTTTTTTGATAACTTGTGATAGTGAGTCAACACCAAGGGCTTTTTCAGCGCCGCCCAATGTCTTTATATTCCCATGCAGTTTCTTCAGAGCAGGATATTCTTTCTTAAGCTGCTTCATTGAAGAATCTGACCTCTCCTTCCTGAATCGCCCCTCTTCTGTCTTTTTATGTTGTGCTAGTTTCATAGATATTTCATCTTAGGCTTTTTAATAACATCCACCACCTTACCGCTGATAACAAAATCATCACCTTTGTGTATGAAAATCGGCAAAAACTTCTCTGTTGATTCAGCTACCAAAAGGATCTGCTCATTTGCCTTATCGTTTCGATACCGCTTAATCGTTGCCATTCCGTCGATAACAGCCACCACAATATCGCCTTCCTTCGGATTCTTATAGGTACTGTCGATGATTACAAAATCTCCGTCTTCAATCGTGGTATTATCCCGAACCTGAGCGAGATTCATCGAAGGACCGTCTGCACGAAGAACATACAGATTCTGCTTTATTCGGGGCAACATCTTCGAAGAGACCTTCAAGTATCCCTCTACATGTTCATCTGCAAACAACGTGGCGGGACCGCAATTTGCAGCACCTACAAGAGGCAGCGAATAGAACGTACTCTTGGACGGACTCGTGTTGTAACCTTTCTTGATCGGCTTGATTACCCCCTGATCGAGGTTCACCTGAAGCAGGCCGAGCTTTTCGAGCTGTAGCAAGTGGTGCTTCACGATCTGTGGCTTATCGTCAGCTCCTATGAGCTTGGCTATCTGGCGCAGGCTCAAACCTCCCAAGTCTTGGGATTGAGCGAGGCTGTAGAGTTTTTGCTGGTATTCGTTCATACAGGGGCATTATATCAAAAGTTACACGTTCATGCAACTATTTCTGTAAAGTAACTTTACACCCTTGACGACCGCGCCTCCATGAGTACAATGGACAGCGGGTCAATAAAAACTAAATACAAGAGCGCGAATTTCTCGAATGCGCTGTCTGATGGATGGTTAAAGCGGAAGTCAGACGAACGAGGAACAATCTACTCAAAGGAGGTCAAAGCCTAGAGTGGGTGAAGACTGGTTTACTAAAAAGGGTAAATCTAGGTAACAAATGAGCATTATGACTTGCATGCAAGTCTGGTGTTTTTTGTTTCCTAGGTATACCAGCATACCAAGGGGCAAAAACACCAACTTACACAGTTGGTGTTTTTATTTACCCACATTATGAGAATAACAATAAAAAGTATGTCCAAGGCAAAATTAGTCTGGTCAACGCAGATACGCAAGGTAAAAATGTTGAAGCATTGGAGCAAGAATTCCATCAGAAAAATCTCGAAAGAAAGTTTTCTGAAGTTAAAAGATCGAATTGTCGCCCGTGGTTTTCACGATGTAATCGTTGTGGACACGGATAACACGATCCTCTCTGGGAATCAGCGTAAGAAGGCACTCCTTGAGCTCGGTGTTGCGGACGTAACTGTCCTCTTCCCTAGCCGCCCCCTCACAGATGATGAACGAGACAAGATTGCGCTAGAGAGCAACAACCACGATGGCGAATGGGATTTCTCGAAACTGAAGTCCCTTGATCTAGATCTTCTCACTGAAATCGGTTTTAGCGATAGGCCCATCGTCGTAATCTATTGATCCGTCAGCATTATAAATATAGACTTGGAAATTTCCTCGGCTACCAAATGCGCTACAGTCATAACTATAATCCATAGTCCAATCTTGGACTATGAATACGGCGAGAAGTAAAAGGGGCCATTTCATATGTTTAGAAAAGTGATGATTGAACCTCTGCTTTCTTGTATACCGGCTTTTCAGCATTCTCTACTTTCAAATCAAGCAGGATACCCAACGGCCCATGGTCAGAACCGAGAGATTCCCTCTGCATGAACGCATCCTGCAGAAGGGGCAGAAGAGGTTTTGTGATAAAGAAATAGTCTATGCGCCAGCCAATGTCTCGTTCTCGAAGATCAGACATATAAGGCCACCATGTGTATGATTTTTTCTCGGGATATTTGTACCTAAACGTATCGACATATCCAAGATCGATAAGGTTAGTAATCTGCCTTCTCTCTTCAGGAGTGAACATCGTATTGTTTTGATTGTTCTTCCAATGATATACATCAAGCTCTGTGTGAGCGATATTGAAATCGCCTGTCAGAATGACTGGCTTGTCTGCGAAAGATTGAAATATGGGGAGTAATTGCTTATACACCTCAAGCTTGTACGGAATGTCATGCTTGTCGCGCGCGCCATTAGGAATATAGAAATTAAAGAGAATGAAATCTTTGAACGTGAGTTTCAGACACCTTCCCTCTTCGTCGAAACGTTCAATGCCTAATTTGGTTTCTACGTTCAAAGGCTTAATCTTTGTATATACAGCAACACCCGCATGACCTTTTCTTAGTGATGAGGAGTTTGAATAGAGATAGTATCCATCGATTTGTGAAAACTCCTCATTAAGTTCAGCATAGTCTGCCTTTATTTCCTGTAGACACACAATGTTAGGATTGTTTGCTTTGAGCCACTCTCGGAATGTGGTCTTGAAGACTGAGCGTATGCCGTTCACATTCCAAGAGATGATTTTCATACTATCTGTATACAGCAATCAGTTGTCTCACAATAACTTCTTCGGGCTTAATAGTTTCTCCAAGAAAATCGAACCAGACTTTCATAAAGTCCCCTTTCTTTATCTTTCGCTCGCCTCCGATTTCTGGATCCTGCAAATAAATATATTCATGATCAAGATCTATTACAACTGAATAATGGCCACCAGCTACCTGAGAAGCATCATAATCCTGTCTACCTCTTGTAAACCAGTCAACGATCACGGGCACGCCTTTATTGAGCCATAATTCAATATCCTCAAAGCTAGCTTCATTCTTTATCTCGACTTTAAAACCAAAAGCTTCGGCCGCATCGGCAATATTTTTGTCATTAACACCAATACCTGGAACAACTTTCGTAAGTTCCGCTAATTCCTGCTCGCTCTTATCAACACCATAGTAACCAAGTACGATCTTTAGGGAAGCAGGACCACACATATCCGCATGAAGCGTTTCCTGAAATGGCTTTACGTCGAGTTTTATCATGAATGAATTATACCAGTTTAGTCTTATAACTTGTCATATTGAGTGCTTTCCTTACTTCTTCTGAAGTGCCCACACAATCGAAAGGTTTATGTCCTGAAATCCCAAGCAGTTCATCCATAGTCTTTTTAAGACTTGGCTTCTTCAGTAAATCCTCGCCAAATATTTCCAACAACTCTTCCCTATCTAAAAATGGACTAAGCATCGTATAGGCGAACAAACATTTCGAGCAGTTGTTACACCAGATGCCTTTCTTCGAACCAACATTACAACTTCTAAAGACTTTAAAATACTGAGGGTACTTTGAAAATCTTTCGGCAATCTGAAGTTCATCAAAAGGTCTTAGATAGCTGTAATAGTTAACATGCTTTGCGAGGTATTTTCTCGAATATTCATTAAACAGCTTTTCAAATCGATACGATTTTGAGTACTGGTGATTAACCACTTTCCCATGGAAAAGCACATTGCCTTCATTCGCGCTCTTCTCGTTTGAGAGAGCTATATTTTTGTAATCATAGAGAATTGAAGCGGTAACACTCAGAAAAGCTAAATAGGATGAAAATGGTGTGTGACCATTTAGATATCCCTGCCTATTCAGCTCAAGCAGTTTCTTATCGATTTGTCTCTCCACTATGATTGGATTCTTGCACCCTGCCGTCTTCACCACTCGCAAAGCTGCTTTCGTCGGATTAAGGAGAAAGCAATTGTAATTTTTGTCTTTAACCTTTATCTCTTCTAGAGTTACAATCGAGTCCTTTCCACCTCCCACAGGTACCAAGGTTCTATTTGTTAGTTTTTTACCATAGATAGATTGAGGCAGTGAACTGGAAACAGTATTGGTTATTTTTATGAAATTCTTTTTCGTAAAATCTATCTTATTTACATAGTAAAACTCTCCAAGTCCATGAATGAGTAAATCTTTCCAAAAATTTATCTCTTCCCTCTCAAGCTTACCAGCCTCAATGACAATTTCAGGCGAGCATGTCGCTTTCCAATACGTCGGTATCTCTGCCATCCCTAAATGGAAAGCCAAATTGTTTAGAACAGCTATGTCTATTTTCTTAAAATGTTTACTCAGATTTGAGAATACGATCTTTGGTTTAAATACGATGTTGGGTTCAATCTTGAACGCAAAAAATACCGTTAGCTTATCTTTACTATACTTGAGTGAATAGCTTTGATAGATGAATCTGGGATACTTCCTTGCAAGATTAGTTTTTACTTTCATAACTTAGTACACAAACAGATCATCGTAATGAATCACCGCTCTGCCACCCTTGGCACCAAGAGATTGATTCACTATCTCCATATCAGATTTTGAGATACCACACCCAATTACCTTTCCTCTTTCCGTAGTGATTTTGACGATATCCCCTTTCTTGAATTCTCCAATGGCAGAAACGATGCCGACAGGAAGAATGCTCATTACCCTCTTTTCCTCAGCCAGCTGATCTTCTAAGCACTTATTAATGACGATAGACCCTCGAGCCAAACTGTCACCGTGAGCGATCTTCCTTTTTCGTGATGAGATTTTTTTATTAGGAGTAAACTTCGTACCAACCTCCTTTCCATTCAAAATGTCTGTTATTCCATTCTTATTCTTGCCATTGAGCATGTAAACCGTAATGCCAGCGGAAATCATCTTGCGAGCCATAGCAAACTTAGTATGCATTCCGCCACGGCCACCAACACTTTTCTGATTGGTTACGAACTTTTCTGCCATACGAAGATCATCAAGCTTTATTTCTGATATTACTTTAGCTTTTGGATCATCAAGGTCACCAGCGATCACTCCGTCAACACTTGTGAGTATAAATACTGCATCGGCATCGAGCTGAAGTGCAACAAGGCTCGTAAGCTCGTCATTATCCGTAAAGATGAGTTCCTTGATCGCGACTACATCGTTCTCATTCACAATAGGTAAAACATTACCCCTTAGGATATTCAGAAAGCAGGTTTCCATATTCTGATAGTGAACCCTGTCTCGGAAGTCCTCCTTAGTAACAAGTACTTGAGCTGACTGGATACCATGCTTGCCGAGATATTCGGCATAGGTGTTCATGAGCGCCACTTGCCCTACAGCCGCGTACACCTGCTTATCTGCAATTGTCTCCTCTTTGTCCTTAGTTTTAAGAAGCGCACGGCCAGAGCCAACCGCGCCAGAGGTTACCAGCACAACTTCAGTTCCCTTATTTCGAACAGCAACAATCTGCTCGACAATATGTTTGATAACATTGCGATCAAGCTTACCGTTTTTGTCAGTAAGGACTTTCGTACCTATTTTTATGATGATTCGCTTATACATGATTATTCAAAGACTTCTATGGGATACACATCTGTCGCAGGCTCTTCGTATGGATGTATATCTTTGATGGCTTTCAGAACCGCTTTGAGTTTGTCTTCTTCACACACAGTTTCAATCCTGTCTTCTGGAACCTCTTCTAGTTTATCTGCTTCTCCGATAGTTGGATTGGCATCTTTATTAGGCTTGAATCTTCCGATTCCCCTTATAGTAAATGTGCAGTTGGAGTAGTTTCCAATAATTCCAGCACCAGCATTACCCATAGCATCACGAAGTTTATCGGCATCTGATTCAGGAACATAGACGACTATTTTGTAGCGTTTCTTTGGATTCATTTTATTCCCTTAACCCTAACGCATATTAAGGGAAAGTAAACTCAAATTTGTTTCGGTTCGGTGTCCCGGACCCATCGCTCTATGCAGAGCTAAAATGTCGTTGTTTTGACGCGTCTCGTGCGTCGCCCGAGTTGGCTGCCGATCAGGGACTCGAACCCCAATTAACCGCTCCAGAGGCGGTCGTCCTACCATTAGACGAATCGGCAATATATCTCGCGCGAGGCAGACGATGCCCGCGCCGAATCAGTACAAATTACAGCAAAATCCTCAATTATGCAAAGGAAAACCCGATCTCAGCCTATGCGTGATGATCGGGT
>Ga0206996_1117_pt2 | contig 18620 bp, 15 predicted proteins | sample Alteio_BWMinCont_2_FD_153467 | JGI IMG/M metagenome (GOLD analysis project Ga0206996, IMG submission 153467) | Enriched cells from forest soil in Barre Woods Harvard Forest LTER site, Petersham, Massachusetts, United States -... | ecosystem: Environmental > Terrestrial > Soil > Temperate forest >...
CCGCCGACGAAGAGTAAGATGCCTGAAATTATAAAACTCAATGCGTAGCGTTTTTCTTTAAGATAGAGGCCTGGCGCAATGAACTTCCAAACCTGATAAAGCCAAAATGGACTCGTGAGGATGACGCCCGCCAAGAAACTCACCTTAACGTGCGCCATAAATTTTTCAAATACGCCGGTAAAGTGAAGCCCTCTATCGTTATCAGGCAAAAAGGGTACGATCGGCGCCCTAATAAAATTAAAAATCTTTTCGCTAAATCCGTAACAGCTGCCGAACCCGCCAAGCAGTATCCACGCGATCCAGATCAAGCGCAGCCTTAATTCTGCAAGATGGTCCGTCATTGACTGCTCTGCCGCTTTTGTTTGGACGCTTGGATGAGTCGGAGTAGGTATCGAGTTGCTCAAGTTTGATCCTTCTTGACTCCAGAGTCTTGTGTAGTACGTTCTTGCGGCTTCACGGCCCCAGGAGCTTTAGTTTCCGACGGCTGATCCTCTAAATTCACTGTAATTTGCGATGTAACATCTCGCATGGCTTTTCGGAGCTCACCAAGGGTTCGGCCCAAGATTTTTGCCAGCTGTGGCATTTGTTTCGGACCCAGAACAATCAGAGCAATCGCCGCCAATACAAGAATGTGACTGAATTCAAAACCAAACATTTTTACTTTCCTTTTTGATCCTATTCTCGTTTGAAGATGCACAACGAGAAGAGACCTAATTTTTTATTTTTCTACCGGGATTATTCTGGATAATGGGGGGAGTTGGCAAGCCCTTCTCATCTAATTGTGTTTTGGCGAAGGTACTGCCAGTTTGAAGATAAAGTTCGTAGAGTCTAAGAAGGTTTTGATTGTTATCGATTTTAAGCTCTTGGCTTATTTCCGTAAGCACGTCGCCAAACTGTGAGAATTTATTATGGAGTTCATTGTAGAGCTCTTGGAACTGGTCGTCTCTTATGACGTGTGAAAGACTGCGATAAGCAATCGCTCCCATTTCACGATAGTACTCGAGGTCAATAATTTTATGAGTTAAAGAGTCTCCGAAAAAACCACTTATATAGAGCGAGGTATCTCCCAGTTTTTTTAAAATCGTGATTTTCTCAGGGCCTTGAAGTTCTTTAGACTGAGCCCTCAAAAGCATAAGGGCTAAGGGTTCTCGGTCGCTGGTGTTCTCGTCTTTATGTTGGTCAAAAAGATTGGATGTCTGGAGGAATCGGCTCAAAAGATCAACGATGTAGTACTCAGCTACCGCTATGGTTTCAAGACCTCGCCTTGCCATCACGTCAGTGACGCGTTCTCTAAAAAAGGCAGCGGGTTCTTTATAAAGGTCAATTTTCTTATCAGCACCCATAAGGCTCTACCTACATTATAGCAAGGTTCTGACCCCTCCGTCAAAGTCCTGAAAAATTAGGATAAACAGGCCCTTAGGCCAGCTCTAGGACGGCAAAAATAAGTGAAAAAATCACCCTGTTAAATGACGTTTTACAGCCCTAGCTTGGCGCCGGACCTGATTTCTACTGTTAATAGATAGGTACACTTATTGAAAGGTACTCACCATGCAAGTTTTTAGGTTTTCATTGCTAGTTCTTCTGTTGACACCGATTTTTATAACTAACTGCGCTCGAAATTCTGGCTCCGGTGACAAACCATCATTATTTCAATCGGACTTTCAAAGATCAAAGTTGATCTGTGGTTTGAGCGAATGTCCTCGGTCCGTGGGCAGGCTCCTTATGTACGACGCTAAAAAAGACGATATTTTTACCTGCACCACTTTCGTGGTGAGTGGGAATGTCATGGCCACAAATGATCACTGTATTCCCTCGGGCCTCGTTGCAGGATCTGACTGCTCCCAAGTAATGGGAGTGACCTTCGCCGACGGCCAGAAAAATTGGTGTCAAAATATTTTATGGCGATCTGGAGACGGTGAAGCCACAAACAAAATGTCGGTTGATGTAGCTTATTTTACTATTGCCCAACCGGTAAATCGCCTCGGTCTGCAATTTAATCGCAGCGGCAGCGAGGACGGACAAGTGGTAAAAATTTATAAGGTCGATCCCCCCTCAGGAGAAGACTTGATTCAAACTCTTTGGGTCGATAAGTGTCGCGTTTCTCTAAAGACCCGCTTTTTTCCATTCCTCGATACCAAAGACAGCCCAGCTTTTGTCCTTTTGAAGCAGAAAAATCAAAACTCTTCAGATTCGGATCAGGCCCTTTGCAATTTGATACCGGGCAACTCAGGTTCTCCTGCCGTAGATGAAAACGGCGATTTACGAGCAATCGTTCACGTCCGAGTTACTATTAATAGCCTGACCAACTTTGCAGTTGCGGTGAACACGGCCTGCATGCCTGACGCTTTTAATCTTTCATCTTTTGTAAGTCCTCAACATTGTTCATTACTAAATAATGAGAACTTAGATTCAAAAGTTGAAGCTGAGGTTTTAGAAAAGGAAATCCAAAGGGCGGCCAACGAAGATAGCGATAAAATAAGTCTAGAACTTCAAAAAAACTATCCGATGTTCAAGTGGACTTTGACTGCACGAGAAATCGAACAGGGTTTTTCTAAAAATCGACTCACGGTACCAGTCCCCCAATGTGCGTTGAAAACTTCGCATCTTGACAAGAAATATGAGGGTCTGATTTGGGGCTACAAAAATGCCTCTACAGAAGAAATATCTTTGCCTACCTATACCTATGGGGTGGGTTGGGACGAGGATTTGCGGCTGACAATTCCTTTGACCCAAAACAACTCTTTCACTCTACATGGGAAAATGTCCTTTGAACCGCAAAAACTTCATGACGGAAAGCCCTCCGGTGTCATCTTAACGTATTTTGGCGGTTCTCCCGTACGCGAAATTCCATTCTTTGCTGACTTTGTTAACCCTTGCCCATAACCGGTACCTAACCGGTACCGGGTACCTTTTCCGATAGCAACGCGTCAGAAAGGTTCTGATTCCAAGCTGCTTGGAACTTTTGAATCATCCTTAGGTAATTTGAAGATTCTACGCCGTAAGGCCAATTTTACCTCTGTTTCATTCTTCATCGCTGGACTAGTATTGAGCCAATTCAAAGTATTTTCAGAAAAGTCAGGGCAGAAAAGTTGGGTGTCTTGTTCCAAAGGAATAGCACGGCGAGTTCTGCCGACTAAAAATGCCAGCGTCGAGTAATCATATTCCTCTACTTTTTGGCAAAGATTTGCCTTTACTGGATTTCTATAAACGTATTTGTAGGCGATCCGAAAATGTCTTTCTGTTGTAATTACTGTTTTGTACGCTCTCCCCCCATAAACTTGGTTGACCCTGCCTGCGTTACGACCAATCTCTTTACTCGTTTCTCGCATAAAGTAATTTAATGCCCCGCCCAAGTTATTTTCGGAAGGACTTAAAAGAAGGTGGAAGTGATTTGGCATAAGTACAAAGGAATGGATTTTCAGATTATACATCCTGGCTATGAGGCTAAGATAGTTTTCCATGATTTCCCAAACGGTATTCAGCTCAAGCTTAAACGGCTCCTTATTGACAGCCCTCGCGTTAATGTGAATTGGAAAAGGGCCAGGATATGGAATCACTTTTCTCGGCATGGGGCTCTTCGTTGCAAGACTCATCCCCTGCAAGGAACGAATATTATACGATTTGGATAAAAGAGTCCGGGTTTTCCGAAAAGGTACCCGGTACCGCGGTCACCAAGGTTGGGTCGGCCCCACAGCCACGATGACCTCTGGAGAGCGAAAGAGTCTTTGGGCAAGACGTTGAACGGCCTCAGGCGTAACGTCTTTGAGATGTTCGGCGTATCTGAATGTCTCCTCACAATCGACGCCGTAAATTTCATCAAATAATATTGACGAGGCCTGCGCCCCATTGCGCTGCAGATCGATATGATTTCTCCCCACCAAGTAACGTTTAGCTCTTAATATTTCATCTAAGTCCGCTGGGCGGTCGGCCATTTTTTCTAATTCCTGATGGATCATTTTTATGGCTGTAGTCCCTTTTTCAGGAGAACAACCGATATAAACTCCAAAGTACCCCGTTTCAATTCCCTTCATGTTCACGGGAGACACTGTATAGGCAAGGGATGCTTTATCACGAAGCTCAATAAAGAGCCGCCCTCCTTGTCCGGCAAGCACAGCTTGGAGGACTTCGCTGGCATAACAATCGGGGTCAGAAAACGACAGTCCTCGATATCCGACGATGATATGAGTCTGCTCTTTGTCCGATTTGGCAAAAATCTTTTTTGGCTCAACCTCAGGCACCGGGTAGCTCTGGAAGTGACGTTCCCCCGATTTAAGGGTCTTTGTCAGCTGTTCAAAGGCCTTGAGAAGCTTATCTTCTTCAAAATCACCGACGGCAACAAAAACAGCATTTTTAGAACTGACCATTTTCTCCCAATGGCTAAAGATTTTTGTACCGGATAAAGATCGAATCGAGAGATCGGTTCCCAACGGATCGCGACCGTAGGGGTGTCCTCGAAAAATACTTTCCATAAAGAGTTCCGAGGCCACGCTAGAGGGATAATCCGCCCTCGTTCGAAGAGCTTCAAGTTGGTGGACTTGCTCTCGGGCCACAGCTTCTTGGGGAAACAAGGGTGTTCGCAAAACATCAGAAAAAAGCTCCCACGCCTTGTCTTCAAAGATAGAAAGGGATTCAAGCGTTAGTCCAATGCTGTTTCTTCCGCCAAACGCTGAAAGCGAACCCGCACAACCTTCAATTGTCGAAGCGATTTTTTGTTCAGAAAAATTCATAGAACCCGAGGTCCAGGTGTTTGAAAGTAAGGCCGTAGCTCCTAAATTTTCCGATGTTTCAAGTCTTAGGCCACCGAGAAAACCAGCCTTGATGTCAAAGACGGGAACCTCGGGATTACGTTTCAGGATCACTAAGGCACCGTTTGAAAGCCTATGCTTTAGAATTTTACTCTCAGTCCCGGGCGATCGGAATGCGGCCGTAAGGGCCTTTATTTTTGTCGGAGCCTCCTTCTGCGAAGTGAACTTTGCCCTTCTGCCCTCCTTTAGAACGCCAGCAATTTCTTTTGCCATTTTTTCAAGATCTTTTTTCGTAATGGCTTCTTGATCATTCTTATTGAGCATGAGAGTCAGGGAAAGATGTTGCGGAACCAGATACTTCCTGGCTGTCTTCAACATTCCGAGAGGAGTCAACGTCTGAATCTTTTTAAGATAGGACTGAATATAGTTTGGATCATTGAGAACCGTTTGAAAAAGGCCCACTTTTCTCGCTAACCCGTCAACAGTTTCTAGACCAAAAATCTCATCAGCTTCAAGGTTAAGCCTAGCTCGATTGAGTTCCCCTATCTGAAGAGGTTGACTCACTATAGCCTTGATCTCATCAAGTAATATTTTGTGAATCTCAAAAATATTTTGCGCTTTAAAATGAACGTTGATGGCAAAAAGGCCACTATCACTAGGGTTGTAACTCCCAGCAGAAATGCCGTTCACAAGAGAAGTCTCAAGCCTTAGGCGCCTTACAAGTCTTGAGCTATCCCCTTGACCTAAAATAAATCCCAAAACGTCTAAAGCGGGAACATCTTTATGGTCGGCACCGGGGGCCCTGAAAACGATATTAAGGGTTGCCTCCTGAAACTCTGTGGTTTTGTAGTCCACGCAAATCCTTTTTTGAGGACCCTCAACCGCTCTCTTGACCTTTTTTAAAGGACGGGCCTTAAAGCCACCATAGTAATTTTCTATTAACCTTCGCGTTTCTGCTTTTTTAAAATCTCCAGCTACGACCAAGGTCATATTTGAAGGCACATACCTTCTATAAAAATAGTCAACAAGGGTTTTAGCCTTAACTTTTTTAATATTGTTTTCATAGCCGATAACTGGGATTCCATAAGGGTGCTTTTTATATAGAGTGGAAAATAATTGTCGACTGGCCATTGACTGGTTGCTGTCAAAGGAACGTTTGATTTCTTCAATCACCACGTCCCGCTCTTTATCAATTTCTTCAGGATTAAAAGAAGGGTACCCAGTAAGCTCACTTATACACTCAAGGCCCACATTTAAATCGTCCCGGGACATTGTAACGTGAAAAACCGTCTGGTCAAATGAAGTATACGCATTAAGCTCACCGCCGGAGCCCTCAACAGTTTTCGCAACTTCACCCACGCCAAACTTGCGAGTTCCTTTAAAAAGAAGGTGTTCTATGAAGTGGCTAATTCCCTCCTCACCGGGCTTTTCATCGGCACTTCCCGTTTTAACCCACATCTGTACGGCTACAACGGGAGCTTTGTGCGATTCGACAAGCAAAACTTTAAGCTTATTTTTTAATTTATATTGCGTTAACATACTCTCCAATGTCGTTTGGTGTTTACATCCATATTCCCTACTGCCTTCAAAAATGCATTTATTGCGATTTTGCGACCGTAGAGACTTCGAGTCAAAGCTCCAAGATTGTCCCACCAAAATCCTACGTTGATCGAGTAAAAAAAGAAATGAAGATAAAGGGGCCCCATGTAGGGCCCCGCGAAATCGACACAGTCTATTTTGGGGGTGGCACACCTTCGGCTATTTCTCCGGATTTACTTATAAGCCTGGTGGATTCGTTAAAGGAAAATGGATTTCATCCCAAAAAGGGCGCAGAAATCACCTTGGAAGTAAACCCTGGAACCCTTAAAGCAAAAGACTTCGACAAATTATTACATTATGGATTTACGCGATTCTCCGTGGGAGCTCAGACATTTAACGATAAGCTCCTCAAAGCCACGGGAAGGCTTCATACCTCAGATGAAACTAGAGAAACTCTAAAGCTCCTAAGGGAGAGGGGTGTCAACTACTCCGCCGACATTTTATTTTCACTTCCGCGCCAGAGCCTTGACGATCTTTCACGGGATCTAGATGAAATCTCTAAATTTACTCCTCCGCATATAAGTCCTTATGGTCTTAATATTCCAGAAGGCCACCCCTATTCTAGAAATAGAGCGCCTGAAGGGGAGCAGGTTGAAATGTTCTCCGTTATTGAAAGACGTTTAAAGGAAATGGGCCTTGAAAGATATGAAATAAGCAACTTCGCAAAAGTTGGCTTTGAAAGCCGGCACAATCTCATTTACTGGAACGACCACGAGTACTGGGGCCTAGGAATGTCGAGTCACAGCTATCTTCGTCATTCAAAATGGGGTTCTCGCTTTTGGAATCCCCGATCCATTGAAGCTTTCGTCAATCACATTGACAAAGCTGCTGACGGAGGTTGGAATCTAAAAGATCATTTGAATCAATTTGGAGAAATCCTTCAAGAACACCAAGCCCTCACTGATTACTTTCACATTTCTCTAAGAAAGAGGGAGGGATTATCCCCTGAGAAATTTAAAAAGAAATTTAGAAAAACCCTTGACCCTTTTGCAAAGAAAAAGCTTTCGGCCTTGATTTCTCGGGGCCTTTTGGAGCAGTTCCAAGAAAACTACCGACTTACGGCCGAGGGAATTTTATTATCGAACCTCGTCTTCTCTGAATTTACTTTCTTGAAAGACGATTTATAACAATCACCGTCCCATTGACAAAGACCTCTAAGGAAATCATATTCCAAGGGACCAGAGGAAAGGATATTTGTGACGCGAAGCAACGAAGATAATGATGGTGATGAAACTATGAATGAAGATATCGAAATCATTGATGATGATAATACCCAAAAGGTTGAGCCCGACGAAAACGACAAAGATAACGAAATCAAAATCCTAAAAAGCGAAGTCGCTGAGCTTAAAAAAGAAAAACTTTATCTCTTAGCGGACTTTGACAACTTTAGAAAACAAGCCATAAAAGAGCGTTCAGAACTTATAAAATATGGTTCTGAACCCATTGTGCGAGAGATTCTTACCGTTCTCGACAACCTGGAGCGTTCGGCCCATGTAGAGCTCACACCAGAAACTATAGACAGCTACAAAAGCGGAATTGAAATGATCATCTCTCAATTTAAAAAAGTTTTGGAGCGTTTTGGTGTTGAAGAAGTAGAATCTAAGGGCCAACCCTTTGACCCTTTACTACACGAGGCCCTTTCGTCTGAAGAAAACCCAGACCTTCCCCATAATACGGTCTCTGAGGTTTTAAAAAAGGCTTACAAGTTAAAAGGAAAAGTGATCCGTCCAGCTCAGGTGGTTGTGAATACGACGTCAAAGAAAACCGATAAAGAGGACTAAGCGTGGCCAAACGTGACTACTACGAGGTCCTAGGCATTTCAAGAAATGCAAATGCCGACGAACTTAAAAAGGCTTACCGAAAGCTCGCTTTAAAATATCACCCCGATAAGAACCAGCATGGCGATAAAGAAGCTGAAGAAAAGTTTAAAGAAGTTTCTGAAGCCTATGAAGTCTTGAGCACCCCGAAAAAACGACAAATGTACGATCAATTTGGGCACGCCGGTATGGGCGGAGGGTTTGGACAAAATCCCTTTGGCGGAATGGGGGATGCGGGTAGTTTTCAAGACCTATTTAATGATGTTTTTGGGGATTTTTTTGGCGGAGGCCGCGGTCGATCGCGAGATCCTAGAAAACAAAAGGGTGCGGATCTTCGATATACTTTAACAGTGACTTATGAAGAAGCCGGGAGCGGGTGCGAAAAACAAATCAATTTTATGAGAAACCGTTCTTGTAGCTCATGCAAGGGAACGGGAAGCAAATCCGGAGAAGGCCCTTCCCCCTGCGTCCAATGCGCAGGATCGGGGGAGGTCCATTTTCAACAGGGATTTTTTGCCGTTTCTAGACCATGCCCTCAGTGCAACGGCGAAGGCTCTGTAATTAAGAACCCCTGCTCCCAATGCAAGGGCCAGCGCACTATCCCTGCACCCACAAAACTTTCTGTCTCCGTTCCCGGGGGCGTGAATCACGGGCAAAGATTGAAATTAAAGTCTGAAGGAGACGCTGGTCCACAAGGTGGACCCCCAGGGGATTTGTATGTCGTAATCAATTTAGCCGAACACACTCTTTTTGAAAGACAAGATGATGACATTCTCTTTGAGTTACCCTTAAGTATTACCGAAGCCGCCCTGGGTACAGAAATTAATCTCCCCACCCTTGACGGATCGGTGAGCCTAAAAATCCCTCAGGGCACGGCTAGCGGAAAAACCTTTCGGGTTAAGAATAAGGGTTTTCCCCATCTCGGAAGTTACGGGTCAGGAGATCTTTTTGTTCGAGTTGTCGTGGACGTACCAGATGAGCTAAGTCCCGAACAAATTGACCTTCTCAAAAAATTTGAAGAATTCTCAAAAGAAACTCCCCTCAAGAAGCAATATAAAGATAAAATCAAAAATCTAAAGAAAATGACCTAGAGAAGGACTTTATGAAAAAACTCAGCCGGGTCTTATGTTTTTGTCTGTCAATAAGCTTTCTGGAGGCCTGTTCTACGGTATCGGAAGTCCATAAGGTCCCCGCGCAAAAAGCTAATGATCAAGAATACCGAGAATATCGACAAGCCGAACAGGCCTACAAAACAGGAAAGGCCGCCACCGCCTTAAAAAAATTCACAACTTTTATTCAGAAGCACCCACAAAACAATTTAACTGATCACGCTTCGTTTTATGCGGGACAGATCTACTATGATCAAGGAGATTATTTTCGAGCGGCCCGATATTGGTTATATATCGTGGATGGCCTGATCATTAGCGAGTTCTATGAACGGGCTCTCATTGGCGCCGCTAAATGCCAAATGCAGATGTCCAGGTACGACGAGGCCCTCTCCACTATCTCTCGGTTTCACGCCACTGATAAAACCGATCGGGCCTTAGCCACCAGCGCCTTTGAACTCAGCTCAAAAATCAGACTCATTAAAGGGGATGGTCTTGGGGCCATTGAAAACCTTGTAACGGCAAGCACGTATTCTGCGGCCAATGACAAGCAAGCTCTGCTGAATCGTGCGGCAGATATTGTGACTGGTAACTTAAACCAAGCCCAACTCGAACAGGGCCTAGGCATGGCTTCGATGCAACAGTTCGAACTCCTGATGCGTTATCGTTTAGGACAAATTCTTTATGATGAAAAGACTTTTGGCGGCGCTAAAAATGTTTTTGCTTCTATCGTCACTAAGTTTCCAAATACTGTTCAAGCAAGAAACGCCCAAGACTATATCAATAGTTTAGATGCCCAAGAAAAGACTGATGCGACGGTTATCGGAGTCATTCTACCTCTGAGTGGCAAGTACTCCCAAATGGGCTATAAAACCCTGCGAGGAGTGCAAATGGGACTAGGAATTTTTAATCGTAATAGCACTTCACCGATTAGGCTGGCCGTCATCGATAGCGAGGGAAGTGCCGATATTGCGCGAAGAGGTGTAGATCGATTAGTTAGCGAAGATCATGTCGTAGCGGTTATTGGAGATATCTTAAGTAAAACAGCTACGGCCATCGCTTCGAAAGCTCAAGAGTTGGGTTTACCCTGTCTGGCGCTGGCTCAAAAGCAAGACCTCGGTGAGGTCGGAGATTTTATCTTCCGCAATACCCTCACTCCAGAGATGCAAATGCAAACTCTCGTGGACGTCGCCATGCGTGAAAAGGGTTACCACCGTTTTGCCATAATTTACCCCAACGATTCTTATGGAACTGAGTATGCTTCCCTTTTCTGGGATAACGTCCTCAACCGCGGCGGAGAAATTACAGCAGCACAAACTTACCAACCTGAAGAGACCGACTTCCGGGACCCCATTCAACGCCTTGTCGGAACCTATTACGCCGAAGAGGATCGAGGCAAAGAACTGCAAATGAGACTCCAGGCATGGAACAAAGAACAGGCCCAAGCCAATGTGCCAAAAAATCAAAGGGACAAACCTCCGAAAGATATTCTCCCGCCTATTGTAGACTTTGATGCCATTTTTATAGCTGATAGCCCCAAGGCCGTCGGACAAATTGCACCTATGCTCGCTTACAATGATGTAAATAACGTTCCCCTTCTCGGCACTAATTTATGGGATACCCCTCAAATTATTTCACGAGGGGGGAAGTTCGTAGAGAATGCACTTTTTGTTGATGATTTTTTTAGCACTGACCCCAATCCAGCCCTTCATAAATTCACGACGGAGTTTCAAACTCAATTTGGCTACATGCCAGATATCTTTGAGTCTCAAGGGTACGACACCGCCGTCTTGATTTCTCAGGTTCTCAAGGACAGTGGCTATAATCTAACCCGTTCTCTCCTTAGAGATAGGTTGGCACAGGCTGCCGTGAGCAATGGCTCCCTAGGAGCGCTTAAAATGAATCGGCAGCGAGAAGTGGAAAAATCTCTAGTCCCTTTAACCGTCCAGGGTAGCAAAATCGTCAAATTTGAAACGATGAGCAGCACGCCGCGCTAATTGCGGTGCGTTGAAAACATCGTAATAATAATGAAGGAGTTAGGAGTTTTTTTAGTGACAAAGACGTCGGCAGATATTACAAATCTTAAAAAGTCTGTTCTATTTTTTTGTAACAAGTATACTGTACAATTCATAGAACAGCGCCTTTTTAAGAGCCAGCTTGAGTTTGAGGGGAATTGGTTTATTGGAGGGGCGCTATGACTTTGAAAAAAGGGGATTTAGAAGTTTCCATATTTTCGCAACAGGGAGGGGAAACCATGCGCGCGAAAGAGTTGGAACGCTTTAAGAAGTTGCTCCTGAGTCAGAAAGCTGAACTCTTGAACAATACTCGAAAGCTATTAAAAGAAGAAGCACAACACAGTCCAGATGATCTTGCTGATGAAACAGATTTGGCATCAAGTGAGGTCAATCAAAGTTTAACTTTGAGACTCCGTGACAGAGAACGACTATTAATTCAAAAGGTCGAGTCCGCTCTTTCCAAGATTCAGACCGGTACCTATGGGATTTGCGAAGAATGCGAAGAACCCATTGAACCAAAACGCTTGGAAGCGAGGCCTGTGGCTACTCTCTGCATAGCTTGCAAAGAAGAACAAGAGCATAAAGAGAAGATTTTCGCCTATTAGTCCTTAGACCAGAGCTCCGCTAGCTTTAGGTTGGGCACGGAATAAATTTTAGGCCGTGCCTTTTTTCTTTAAAGGTCCTCCCTGCGCTTTCCGAACAGTTAGGTGACACAACACTAATGCCTCGGAGGCGCGTAATGACTTTCGACGATAAAGCGATAGAAATTCCCGAAACTCTCCCCATGTTGCCGGTGAGAGACATCGTGGTCTTCCCTTATATGATTCTCCCGCTTTTTGTTGGCAGAGAACCATCTATAAAAGCTGTGGAAGATGCTCTTTCAAAAAATCGATTGATCTTTCTCGCTTCTCAAAAAGAACTGACTGAAGAAAATCCCTCTCCGGACTCGATATATGAAACGGGTACCGTGGGAATGATCATGAGGATGCGAAAACTTCCAGATGGAAGGGTAAAAATCCTCATTCAAGGTGTCGCAAAAGGTCGAATTGAGAATTACACCCAGACGGCTCCAAGTTTCATAGTCAAAGTTAAAAAAATTGAAGAGAGCAGCACAGCCATCCCCTCTCTCGAAGTAGAGGCTATGGTTCGCAATGTTAAAGAGCATCTCGAGAAAATTATTTCACTCGGTAAGATGCTCTCACCCGACATCCTCATGGTCTTAGACGATGTCGGCGACCCGGGTCGCTTGGCTGACCTTGTCGCTTCAAACCTCGGCCTTAAGGTTCAGGAAGCACAAGCCATCCTCGAAACAGTAGATCACAAGGAACGTCTAAAGAAGGTTAATGATTTGCTGGTGAAGGAACTTGAATTGTTAGCCATGCAGGCCCGTATACGTTCTCAAGCTAAAGATGAGATGACTCGTTCTCAAAAAGAATACTTCTTAAGAGAGCAAATCAGAGCCATCAAGAGTGAGCTTGGGGAACAAGACACCAAAGCTGAAGAAATTGACGAACTCAGAGAAAAGGTTGAGTCTTGTGACATGCCCGAAGGAATCGAAAAGGAGGCATTAAAGCAACTTGCTCGCTTAGAGAGAATGCATCCCGATGCCTCCGAAGCCACAATGGTTAGAACTTACCTTGATTGGTTAGTGGATCTTCCATGGTCAAAGTCGACCGAAGATAATTTTGATCTTGCTCGAGCTAAAGAAATTCTTGATGAAGACCACTTTGATCTTAAGAAAATAAAAGATCGAATTTTAGAATTTATGGCTGTTCGCAAACTTAAATCTAAAATGAAAGGCCCCATTCTGTGTTTTGTTGGTCCTCCCGGAGTAGGAAAAACATCCTTAGGGAAGAGTATTGCCAGATCCATGGGACGACAATTTGTTCGAATATCTCTAGGTGGCGTAAAAGATGAAGCAGAAATCCGCGGTCACAGGCGCACTTACGTTGGTGCCATGCCCGGCCGAATTATCCAAGGGCTCAAACAAGCTGGCACAAACAACCCTATTTTTGTTCTCGACGAAATTGATAAACTCGGCAGCGACTTTAGGGGAGACCCGTCCTCAGCCATGCTCGAAGTTTTAGATCCAGAACAAAATAATACTTTTAGAGATCATTACATCAATCTCGATTTTGATCTCAGTAATGTGATGTTTCTCGCAACGGCCAACGTCTTAGAAACCATTCCTCAAGCTTTGCGAGATCGAATGGAAGTCATTCAACTTTCTGGTTACAGTGAAGAAGAAAAGTTTATTATCGCTAAGAAATACCTCATTCGTAAGCAAATGGAAGAAAATGGTGTTTCGGAAAAATTCATTGAGTTTAAAGAAGATGGCCTCAAAAAAGTAATCTCCCAATATACTCGCGAAGCGGGCTTGAGAAACTTAGAGCGAGAAATTGGCGGATTATGTCGTAAAGTGGCTCGCGAAATTGCTCAGGGTAATAATGAGAAGTGGGTCATCACGGCGAAGGTCGTAGAAAAGTTTCTTGGTCCCGCTAAGTTCTTACGCGAAGATGATCTAGATCGAAACGAAGTTGGCGTCGCTACAGGTTTAGCTTGGACTCAATTTGGGGGCGAGATCCTTTATATTGAGGCCACCAGAATGAAGGGCAAAGGCGCAATGATTCTCACCGGCCAATTAGGGGATGTCATGAAAGAGTCCGCTACAGCTGCATTGACCTTTGCAAGAAGCCACGCAAAAGAACTGGGGTTGGAGGAAAACTTCTTCTCCGAAAATGACATCCACGTTCACATACCCGCCGGAGCCATTCCTAAAGACGGCCCTTCCGCCGGAATTACAATGGCCACGGCTTTGATTAGCTTGCTGACAAGCAACCCCGTGCGAAAAGACGTAGCTATGACGGGTGAGGTGACTCTTTTAGGAAAAGTTCTTCCCATCGGTGGCCTTAAGGAAAAATCTCTAGCAGCCATGCGACAGGGCGTGAAAGACGTCATTATCCCTTTTAGAAATGTTAAAGATCTGGAAGAAATCCCGGAAGAATTTAGAAAAAAACTCAATTTTATTCCGGTGAAAAACCTATCAGAGGTCCTTAGCGTGGCCCTGGAGCGAAAAATTGCACCACTCAAATCCGTTGATGATAAACCCAGCGTGAGTGGCCACAAGAACAGAAAAAATAGAGTGGTCGCGGGGGCGGCTTAAAACTTTTGAAAGTCCCCAAAAAGATAATCTATAGAGTCAGGCGGGGTTAACTCTCTCTCCGATTTTTTTTGATCAAGAACTGAATTAGACTTCGACGTGTCCTCTAAAATTCGAACTAACATTCGCAGGTCGATGATCTCCTCTTTAAGCTGAGAAATCTGCTCCTCTTTCTCTTGGAGGATCTTGGCATAAGCTGACTTTATCTCTTCTACCAACCGATTTGCTGAGGTCAAGACAGAAGCTTCGACAAAAGTAGAGTGGTTTACTTCAGTAGGGGAGCCATTAAACGGCAAAGAACTATTATCAACAGCTGGCGCTGCAACTTGCTGAAGGGGTTCGGGCGCCGAGTCTAGAATTAAATATTTACCCTGGTCCAGCTTGAATTCAATGGTTCTCGCTTTGATTCTACGTCTTAAGGTTGAAAGACTGACGTTATATTTTGTCGAATAGTTTAAAAGCGGCAACCAGCCTGGCATTTCGTTCCCCCCAAGAGTCTTCAAGTCTAACATGTTGGAGTTAATTGTAAACCTGATTCGTATGGGCTGCATAGTCCAGGCTGGAGAGCCGATCGCAAAAAGGCTTAAATATCCGTCCTTTAATTGGTATCCTGGTGTCTCATGACCAAAATTAGCAAGAAGAAGAAGATCTCACTCGTCTTAAGCGGCGGGGGGATGAAGGCCTCAGCCTTCCATATAGGGGTGTGTTTAGCCTTGCAAGAAAAGGGATTTAGATTCGTGGGCGGAACGAGGGAGAAGGTCGAAGAAAGCCCGTTTATTGACGACCCTCTTGCTATAAAAACCTATGTTGGCTCTAGCGCCGGGGCTCTAGTTTCGGCATTTCTGGCTTCAGGTCATAAAATTGAAGACATTATTGAAAGCTTTGAGGCGGGAGCGGGAATTCTTTTTGGGGCCAGCGAACGAACAAAGATTAAACCCCTCTCGTATTTTGATATCTTCTCTCTTAATGCACCAACTTTAATGAGTATCAGGGACGCTTTATTTAAGAAACACCCCCTCCGCTCTCGTGGCTTGGAGACTCTTGTAAAAAGTAATTTTAAGGTGGGAGGCCTCTTTACAGCAAAAAGAGTTGAATCCTATTTGCGAAAACACGTCCTTCCCACAAATTCTTTTAATGAGCTCGGTGTCGATTTCTTTGCTGTTGCAACCTTTTTGAACCATTCGAGAAAGGCCGTCTTTGGCCCAAAAGTTTCGATGGCCAAATCGAGAGAAACAACTTTTGTAAATCACGTGAGTATCAGCGACGCCGTGGCTGCTTCAATTAGCTTACCGCCAGTTTTTGCTCCATATTGCATTCCTGACGAAGGCGGCGAGCAAGTTTACTATTTCGATGGGGAGATACGAGATACCCTGTCCACCCACGTCGCCGGTGATCGCGGCGCTGACTTGATCATCGCCAGTTATTCTATACAACCTTACCACTACACAAAGGCGGTAGGTTCTTTAAGTCAGTTTGGAATTCCCGTTATAATAAACCAAGCCTTGTATCAGGTCGTGGAGCAGAAAATACTCAAGAGCATCAAAGCTCGGGAGGACATTCGCGTCCTTATCGATATGGTTGATGAATACTTTGAGAAAAACCATTTGCCCTTGGCCCATAAGAAAAAACTTCTGGATTCCCTCACAGAAAAAATGAATTTTAATAGAAATCTCGACCACATTTATATTCATCCCCTGCCTCAGGATCACCACATGTTCTTTGCCGACCATTTTTCCCTTAACCCCGATATTCTGCGGAGAATATTGAAGGTGGGCTTTAAAAGCGCCATCAATGTACTTCGCAAGTTTGACATCTAGGTCAAAGTGTACTAGTTACCGGGACTCCTACCTGAGGGGGTAACCAATGGGGTTCGGGGAAGTCCAACGTTTCTTAGTGTTCACATTGGTGATTGCGGCCATAACCTTGCCCTTTCAGGCTAAAGGTCAAGACACGATTAGATCTGGAATTCCAAAACCTGAGGGGACGTCAACGTCGACGCCAGAAATCCCCTGGCAACCTCCGGGCCCTGACAAGCTCTCTGAAATTTACGACTACTCCATACGATCAAATAGCGCCATTGGGACCGGCAATTCAGTTCCTAATTCTTCTTTAGGACGCACAGTGAATTCCACAACCCAGTCCCACCTTCTTGGCCTGCGTGTGGGCCTTACGGAAAAATGGGCCCTACGTTTTGTCACGGCAGCTCAAGACAATCAGTATCAAATGAAAAAAGGAAATCTTCAGCGCACCATTTATGTTCAAGGACTCGGCGACTGTAAGGTTCAAGGAATATACAGTATCTACAAAGATGTATTCCATCGCTTTGAGGCCTATGCCGGAACAACTATTCCCACGGGAGCTACAGATCTCACAGGACCTGATGGATTGCCCTTAAACCCGAGAAATCAGCTCGGCTCCGGAACATTCGATTTTGTTCCGGGTATCTCTTATACTTTTACAAGCAATCACTGGACCCTTGGAAACAAACTTGAAGCAACAATCCATAACGGTAAAAACTCTTCGGGCTACAAATTGGGCGATGATTTCGGCGACACAACCACCGCAAGCTATGAATTTATAAAAATCTTTTCGCCCGAGATTAATGTCAACATCAAGAATAAACAAAAAACGATGAATGACCGGCCTCTTCTAGTGGTTAAAGAAAGTAAATTTCAGCAAACCGACCCCAGCACCGGGCAGCCCGGCCCCAGCGGAACCCAACCCGATCTCAACCGCGCCGGGACAAGTATGGACGGAACCGTTGCTTTAGTCTCCCATCTCCCCTTCAGCGCGCAAAGTGGAATCAAAGCCAGCCTCATCTTTGGCGTCCCCCTCTTTCACGCCGGCTCCAAACCCGATACAGGACTGCAAACCGATTGGTTTGCCGGCTCTTCAGTCTCCGCAACTTTCTAAGCGTGACCAACCCGACGACTGACTCCCTGAAAACCGAGCCTAACTTTTAACCAATGTGACAAACCCCATTATTTGTTATAGCTATCGAAATAGGAAGTGACAGTTTGCGTCCCGTTCAAAAAGTTAGACACTTACCGGGGGCTCCACGTCTAAATAGGCTAGGCTCAATTCGGCACGGTCTATGCTCCTACTCTTTTTAGGTTAAAGTGTGTTTTAAGTTAAAGAGGAGCCCCATGAAGTCCTTGAAATATTTTATTATTATTGGAACCTTTATTTTGAGTGCATTCAGTGCACAGGCCCAAAGCGAACGGAATGAAGAGTTCGCGGCAAGGTATTTACGCCAAGGCTCTATACCCTATACCCAAGCCAATGGCTATTTCACCATTCTTAGACACTTTGCCAAGGAAGAGGACGCTATAAACTATATTGGCGAGGTTACACGACAGAACCCCGATATCGCATTAGATAGGTTCGGGCCAGATACGAAGTACCCAGATTGGCGCGTTATGATCGCCACTTACGTCAGTTTAACGGATGCGCTGAATACTTTGTGCCTATTTGAAGGACGCAAAATAAGTGCCGGCCGCCCCCCAGATGAAGACGCCCACATCTGGGCATATCGCAGAGTGAATTCCCGTGCCTATGCGAATCCTCATCTGTATACCCACAAGTACTGCGATCACAAAACAAACTATTATGAAGAAGAAGTCAAAAAAGGTATAGCCGAACCACCTTCAAATTAACACCAGCGTCATTTTTCTCTAATTGAGCAGAGGCGCATAGGGAAGGTAAAGATTCACCATGGAATTAAAAAGTTTGTTATTACTTAATTTGTTGATCATATCTGGCGTCGCCATGGCTGGACAAGATTCCGGGGATTCTCGAAGTCATACGATATTTTATCGAGAGGGAATACCTGCGGAGATTCGCTTTGACGATGGCCGGGTCGCCGAATTTGTAGGCAAAAAAGAGCGGCGAGTTTTTAAAACAACCTTAACCCTTATTGATAATACCTGCACTCCGCAGCAGCAAGCCTCCTGCGAAATTCAATTTCCCTATACCGCTCGACGATTTGCCATGATCTGGAAAAATAATCCTACTCGGCAAGGGGAGGTTGTTCTCGCAAAGGACAATTCAGAAGACCCCACGGAAATACCGTCGTCACTCATTGCTGGCGTCGGCCAGTTTCCAATTTACGAGGGAAGCGGAACCTTGACGAATGACCCTTCTAGCTATGGCGAAATCAAATGTGATAATAACGACTG
>Ga0206996_1118_pt1 | contig 18602 bp, 14 predicted proteins | sample Alteio_BWMinCont_2_FD_153467 | JGI IMG/M metagenome (GOLD analysis project Ga0206996, IMG submission 153467) | Enriched cells from forest soil in Barre Woods Harvard Forest LTER site, Petersham, Massachusetts, United States -... | ecosystem: Environmental > Terrestrial > Soil > Temperate forest >...
CACGGGATGTGCAGCTGTCTCTCGTATGACGACAAACTATTGTTTATTGATTTTAGGTGTATTTTTTTTAAATATGGCGTGCGGTTCGGTTTTTGGTCAAACTAAGCCAGCACTAACGAGCCAAGGATATCTTGCGGCACTAGACAGCGTCGATGCTTTTAAAAAACGAGAACTTAAAGTTAATGGCAAGTTCGAAGAAAATTATTATGTCTTCCAAAAAGCTAAATCCCACATGAGTCAGGATCAAAAAAAGGTCGTCGTTTTGAATATTTTGGAATCCACCGTGAGTGATATGGAAGAATCACCTCAGGCTCCTGCCAAGCAACCTTTGAATTTCTATTTGATGGCGATAAATAAAAATTACTTGCCCTTGTATCTTATTGGGATCAATGTTCAACCTAAGAGCGTAGACAGTGCGCAGGGTCCAATAGATTCAATAAACTGGATTAGGAAAAACTGCTTAGGAACGGATACGCAGAACTGTGCCCAATTTCAAAATCCCGAAGTTCTCCTGGACCTTATGACTGAGCAAATTCGCCACGTTAATTTTCAAGCAAACAAGCTAATGGATAAATACCGTAAAGCGAGGCTTTCTCAATAAGAATAGTTCGCTGCAAACCTAGCAAACGTTTAACCCTAGATGAGCCGTGGGATGCCCGCTACGCAGCCGTTGGGGGCTTGCAATTTATATACTTTCGAGTATACTTATTAGTATATATTAGAGGTGTTGAAACATGGGAAAACCGCTGATGATCCAAGAACATGATGACGAAAAAATTGAAGATCTCAAAGAAAAGACTGGAATGAAAACTAAAATTGATGTTGTGCGATCCGCACTCAACCTTCTGGAAGCAGAAGTTGAAAGGCGTAATCGTGTAAAACGGTGGCAAAAAGCAGTAAAAGTGGTTGGGGATTCTGGTCTTGATGTCATGAGTGGATTTAAACGCGCCGGAAGGTTCAAGAAGCTTCCGTGATCGTTCCGAAGAAGTGGCATCTCTACATTGTTGATCTTGAGCCAAGGGTTGGGAGCAAACCCGGCAAGCAAAGACCTTGTCTTTGTATTCAACCTTCCGAATTTTGCAAAGCAGGACTCAAGTCAGCCGTTATTCTTCCCCTAACTACAAAGGTTAGACATCAGAATGCTTATCCATTGCGGATCAAAGTGCCAAAAGGAATATGTGGCCTCATAAAGGAAAGTGAAATTCTAATTGATCAAGTTCTGTCGTGGGACATCTCTCTGTTCAGAAATGATATGGGTGAAATTCCAGATGGACTCAAAGCTTCGTTATCAGGCGCTCTTAAAGAGTTTCTAGATTTGATTTGAAACAGTGCTGAAAAAACCCTTATGCAGATAGGGCATTAACTCTCATAGAGGTGTTAAAAATGGCTGAAGAAATTAGATTTAATCAAAGTGGAACCCGAGAAGAAATATATCGGGAGATTCTTCCTCAGATAAAATCAGTTATTGCGGGTGAAACAGATACCGTCGCAAACTTAGCCAATATTTGCGCTCTATTAAAAGAAACTTTTGGACATTTATGGGTCGGTTTTTATTTTGTTAAGGGGAAGGAGCTTGTGCTGGGTCCCTTTCAAGGCCCCCTGGCCTGCACCCGAATAGGATTCGGAAAAGGTGTTTGCGGAACAGCCTGGAAAGAACGGAAGACAATCATTGTACCCAATGTTGAACTCTTTCCCGGCCATATTGCCTGCAGTTCAAAATCGCGTTCCGAAATTGTCGTCCCACTTTTTGATTCAAAGCAAGAAGTGAGGGCCGTTCTCGATATCGATTCCGTCAATCTCAATGATTTTTCAAAAATCGATGAACACTACTTGGGCGAAGTTGTTAACGGACTTCTTAGAAACTAGACCTCATTGGCGAACCTGCCAAATCTTTGGCTTAGTGCGAAGGATTCAAGTTTACGGAGAAGTTTCTATGAAGGGTGCGCCTCCTCAAAGCTTTCGTGTCGGAATGGAAGTCCAAATCCCCGGGTGTATTGTAGTTGAGCACTAAACTTTAACTTCTGGAGAAGCCCCATTCCCAGAGGCAAACCTCGTATCTGCGGCCAAATGGGGGGTTGCAAGATATTCTCCCAAAACTTTAAGAGACTTTTTAAGTTCGACATCGTGTTTATGGCTCTCGAATCTTGAAAATAAACTGTAGGCGCAAGGGACAACAAAAAGGGTTAAAAATGTCGAAACACAAACGCCGCCGATCACGGCGATGGCCATGGGGCGAATAACTTCGGCCCCCGGTCCGAAGGCGCACGCTTCTGGTATGGCCGCAGCCACCGTGGCGATCGAAGTCATAAGAATGGGTCTCAAACGGATGGGACAAGCTTCTAGGAGCGCTTCTGTAACTCCAAGCCCTTCTGATCTCTGGTGATTTGTAAATTCAACCAAAAGAATAGAATTCTTTTTAACTATGCCCATTAAGAGGAGGATCCCAATAGCGCTATAGATATTGAGGGAGGTGTCTGTCATCCACATGGCCAGCAATGCCCCGGTGATGCTGAACGGAAGAGCCAGCAAGACGATCACGGGGTGCAAAAAACTATTAAACTGACTTGCTAAAATCATGTAAGCCACGAAGATTCCCAGTATCATAGCGCCCAAAAGACTGCTTATAGATTCATTGAAGGCCTGAGAACTTCCAGACAAGGTAATGTGATAACCAGGGGGCAACATCTCCTTAGCCATCTCTTTGACATAATCCATAACTACCGACTGAGATTTGCCGGCGGTGAAATTCCCGAAAATACCAATCCCTCTTTCTCTGTTATAACGGGTGATCGTTAAGAGAGTGCTTCCCATTTCCGCTTTTATAACTTTATTTAATGGGATAACTTCTCCATGAACATTCCGAACAAGAATCTTATCGATATCGACGGGGTTTTTATTTTCGTCGGCAACAAGTTTAAGTTGAATATCATCACGATGGCCGGCGTTATCTGTATATTTGTTGGGAAGTAGTTTAAGTCCTCCAACCATGGCCGCCACGGCATTTGAAATCTGAGTTACGGGGACACCATAACGTGCAGCTTTGACTCGGTCAGGGAGAATCTCTGTCTCCGGCATATTTGGGTTATAGTCTGAATCCACATCGGCCATTAAGCCTGAGGCGCTCAATTTTTTCCGCATAGCTACGGAAAGTTCAGCGAGTTTGGTCCAGTCCGGGCCCTGAAGTTCAAATTCGATAGGATAGCCTCGTTGGGCACTAAAACCAGTCAGAGAAAGATCCAAGATGGCCACCCTTTCGACTCCCGGAATCTTTGCTAGCTCACCACGCATGTACTGCATATACTCTTGCTGACTGGGTCGTTTTTTGAAAGGAGGAGCAATCGGTCGATCTGCCACATCTTTCATTGTGATAAATGAAATCCCCTGATTAACAAGCCCACCCCCAAAACCTCCCACAGCGACGTAGTAAATCTTAATCTCAGGGCGAGACTTAAATAGCTTCTCTGCCTCTTTAAAAACACTGTCGGTAAATTGAATGGACGAACCCATCTTTGTATACATCGTGATTAAAAACCGACTTTGATCTTGGGGAGGAAGCATTTCTTTTCTTAATCCTTTAACAGTCAGAAGAGAAATGAAGAAAACGACAAAGGCTAAAACGATAATGGTCCATCGCCATCTCAGAGACCACTGAAGTCCCCTTTTATAACTCACGGCCAATGCGTCCATCCAATGTTGAACTTTTTTAGTTACAAAGTTCCCCCCTCCAATTTTTAAAAACTGGGAACAACGCATCGGCGCCAAGGTTAATGCCTCAAGAAGAGAAAGCATAACAGCGACAGACAGAGTGACTCCAAATTGATAAAAGAACTTCCCGATAATTCCTTGCATGAAAATGACGGGAACGAAAATAGCAAGGATGGCTAGTGACGCGGCGACAGCTGCTCCAGTGATTTCTCTAGCTCCCACAATGGCAGCGAGAACCTTGCTTTTTCCCATTTCATTATGGCGAGTGATATTTTCAAGAACCATAATGGCATCGTCGACTACAATTCCGATGGAGAGCGAAAGACCCATCAATGTAAAAGTATTTACAGTAAATCCCAAGAAATGAAGAAAGATAAACGAACCTACAAGAGAGACGGGGATGGCCAGAACAACGTTGAACGCTGAACTCCAGGTTCCCAGAAAAAGGTAACACACAATGGATGTTAGAATAACGGCTAGCCCCAAAGTAAATAGGAGTTCGTTAATCGAATCTCGAATAAAAACTGTCGTGTCTGTAACAACTCCCATATTCATGCCTTTAGGCAGAATATCTCCGAGGTTCGCCATCTTCTTTTTCACCATATCGCCAATAGCTACAGCATTTGTTCCATGCTGCTTAATGACCCCGAGGCCTATGGTGGGGAAGATACCTTTATAGCGAGAAATCCTCCTGACCTCGTCAGTCGCCTCTACACACTTAGCCACATCGCCGACGCGGATATTCCTATATACTGGAATCCCTTGCCTGGCCGGAATCATAAGGTCGTCACAGCTCTTTGCATCTACAAATTCAGAGTGAACACGAACATAGGTTTCTTTATTTTTGTCATCTTGGTATCCTGTCGGGGAGAGTTGATGTTCGTTATTGACGGCATCAATAATGTCTTGATAGGTGATCTCGCGCTTAGACATTTCGCTCTGATTGGCCCAGATACGCATTTGTGGATCAACAAATCCACCCATAGAAATATCACCTACTCCGTTCACTGTCGTGAGAGCATCTTTGAGGTGGTCACGGACGAAAAGCGCAAGGTCCCGGAGACTCCCTCCCTCACTATAAGCAGCGGCCCACAAAATCGGTTGGTCTGCGGGATTTGTTTTGGTGATCACAGGAGGGTCGATGGTTTGCGGTAAATTTTTCTGAGCCTGACTCACCTTTGTTTGAACTTGCTCGAGGGCCACATTAATGTCCTGGGTCAAGTTCATCTGAATTGTGATCTGTGTCTGGCCTTGTTGGGATGTGGACTGAACAAGTTGGATCCCATCAACACTCATAACATTATTTTCAATAATGTCAGCTACAGCAGACTCCATAACATCAGGAGACGCTCCTGCCCAAGTAACCGTAATTGTGATAACAGGAAAATCAACGTCGGGAAGCTGACTGATCCCCATAAGAAAGTACGAAATCGCCCCAAAGACAATAAGGCCAAGCATTAACATCCATGCAAAAACTGGCTTTTTTATTGAAATATCTGAAAGAGTCATAAGGTAGATGCGCCCCCAATTAAGTTTAACTTAAAGGGTAGTCTAAATAGTTATCTATTGTAAAGTATTGCTTGAGAGAACCAGGCCATCACCCTTGATGCGGAGCGCGTGTCACTAGCAGATGTCAGTGGGTTCTTTTAAACAAATCGTAAAGAATTAAAAATGCCGAGCAAGAAAATTCGCCCGGCATCAATTCAAGAGGATTGAGTTTTACTACATATTTTAATTAGAGTCTCACCATCATTGCTGCAGTAATCCGATGTTCTGCTTCTTGCAAATCGGGTACAAAACCTTGGACGTACGATCCGGGAGATCCCTGATTGCCGCCCTGTGGAGTTACGCCTCCAGGACCTGAGAAATAGGGGACGCTGGCACTACGATACGTGTATTCCAGACGAAACGTAACATTTCTCGTGGGCATGTAATCGCCTGTGAGTTGAATATCCCAAGCATTAAAGGGATCGCCTGGATTTTCAGTAAAGTAGCTATAAGCAGGGGTTCCGGTGGCAGCATTAGCGGGACCTGAAGCACCGGACGATGCCGTCGCCCCGTTGATTGGCGGCATTAATACTAAATAGCGACCGGGATTAGTGATGGCTCCGCCACCAAAAGTGAGACCAAAGAGATTGCGGTCAAACCACAAGCGATTATAGGCCATGAAGCCTAGAAAATACTGATTATTACAAGCTACTCCACCGCCATTTTCACAACCCGCATCAAGGGTCAACGACGCCGCAGCTTGACTTATTCCATGACTCCCATCTCTAAGAAAGTATCTATACATTATGCTGTCGTCAGTATGAACACGCCTGCGATTAGGAGTACCAAGGGTGTCGGTGCCATAATATTGATTGCCAAGAACTTCGAGATTTACAGTTGGCTTCCAGAGAACTTGAAGTCCTACACCGGGACTCTTATTGAACTCCCCATAAGATTGCCAGCCGTTAATAAGCCATGGCTCAATCTTAAGTTTATCTGACGGAAAATATTGAACACGCACTCCGTTAAAAAACCAAGGCGTATTAGATGAGACGTAAGAAGGTTGATAGGTCCAGTTATCGAAATTATAATAACTCCAAAGACCAATATAAGACATAAAGATTCCGGCTTGAACGTTGATCCCGTTATCTACATCCAAGTGATAGGTGGCATATGATTCAGAAATATATCTATAGGCATCGGCCAAATCCCACTGGCCTCGCGATGGGCTTGCATCATTACGAGGAGTTGTTGTCGAGTACATACCAAACTGGGTCATAAGTCTGAACCCAACGTTTTGATAATTTACATCTCCACCCACCCCAATCTGAGTGATTTGAAATTCATTAGCCCTGAAAACCTCGCTAGAACCGGATATCGTGTTATCTACGGGATTATTGAAGGAGTAGTGGTAAGTTGAATCTAATCTTATTTCTGGCACAAAATACTTTGTTGCGAGAGGCGTCTCAAGGGGCGCATAACTTGCTGGCGCCCAAGTGAAATCGCCAAAGGCGAATGGTACCGCAGCAGCGGGTTTCGAAGGAGCCTCTTGAGCCGGTAGCCTGGCTTCAGATTGTGAAACTCGAGTCGAGGACTCTTGAGCTAAAACCTGAAGGCCAAAACTCATAAGAAGAAAAAAAACTAAACCGAACATTTTCATATAACCACCCTTTTTATTTAGAAGGCGTAGGAATTTCACCTAATGCCAAATTAAGTTCTAAAACGTTAACGTGCGTTTCCCCTAAAATTCCAAGGTCCGGACCCTGAATATTTTTTTGAACAATATCTCTTATATCTTCTATTTTTAATTTACGGGCTCTAGCGACGCGAGATGCTTGGGCAAAGGCGTTTTCAATAGTTATATCGGGATCAAGACCACTACCTGAACCCATGACCATATCATTGGGAACTTCTCCCATTGCCAGGCCTGGATTGTCGGAAAGCAATTGTTTTATATTCGCAGCAACACCATCAATAAATTTTTTATTGGTCATGGCAAGATTTGACCCGGAAGAATTCGCGGCATCATAACCCTTATCTCCGGCAGACGACGGTCGTGGGTGAAAATATTCTGGCCTCTGAAAATTCTGGGCGATTAAAGCGGATCCAATAGGATTTCCATTTCTTAAAACAATACTGCCATTGGCCTTGTGATGAAAAACCACTTGCCCAACGACCCAAACGGCCAGAGGATAAATTCCGCAAGTGATTATAAGAAGGGCTATGGTCATTAAAATCGATCTTTTAAAGATTCCTCGCATGAGTCTATATCCTCTAAATTAAATGCAGCTTCGTAATAATAAGATCAATGGCCTTTATCCCAATGAATGGAATAATGACGCCCCCAACACCGTAAATTAAAATATTACGTCTTAAGATTTGGGCCGCAGAGCTTGGTTTATAGGCAACACCTTTCAGAGCGAGTGGGACGAGCGCAATAATGATAAGGGCATTAAAAATAACTGCTGATAAGATGGCACTTTCAGGACTCTGTAGATGCATAACATTCAAAACGCCAAGAGCTGGAAGGGTGCTCGCAAAAATTGCAGGAATGATTGCGAAATATTTAGCTACGTCGTTGGCGATGCTAAATGTAGTAAGGGAACCTCTTGTAATGAGTAGCTGCTTTCCGATTTCCACGATCTCAATAATCTTTGTCGGATCAGAATCAAGATCAATCATATTTCCAGCTTCGCGAGCTGCTTGAGTACCGGTATTCATGACAAGGCCGACGTCAGATTGGGCAAGAGCTGGAGCATCGTTAGTTCCATCGCCCGTCATTGCGACCATTCCGCCCTCGAGTTGATACTTCTTGATAAGGCTAAGTTTATCCTCGGGTTTTGCCTGAGCTAGGAAATCATCGACTCCGGCCTCTGCAGCAATGGCCGCAGCAGTTAAGTGGTTATCTCCTGTAATCATAATGCTCTTCATGCCCATAGCACGGATACGAATAAAGCGCTGGCTTATACCGGGTTTAACTATATCTTTGAGATGTATGACGCCTAAAGGCTGTTTTCCCTTTGAAACCACAAGAGGAGTTCCACCAGATTGTGCAATTTTTTCTGTAGCTTTTTTAAGCTCAGAAACAACGCTACCTTGAATATCCCCAATCCAACTTTGAACGGCGTCTGCAGCCCCTTTTCTTATCGAGATGCCGTTATAGTCAACGCCACTCATCCTTGTCTCAGCAGAAAATGGAATAATTTTAGCGCCACCGGGTTCAACTAACTTTGTCCCCTTTTCTCCGGCTAGTTTAACTATGGAGCGTCCTTCAGGAGTAAGATCAGCGAATGAAGCCAGATAAGCGTTCTCCGCTAGTTCATGAGCTGTCACTCCAGCTATTGGAATAAAATCCGTGGCCATTCGATTTCCAAGAGTGATTGTTCCTGTTTTGTCAAGAAGGAGAACATCGATATCTCCAGCCGCTTCTACAGCTCGGCCCGACATTGCAAGGACATTACGCGATCTCAAGCGATCCATTCCAGCAATGCCAATGGCAGACAAAAGCCCACCGATAGTTGTAGGTATGAGGCAAACGAGAAGAGAAATAAGAATAACTACAGAAACAGAAGTATTATTGTAGAGGGCAAAAGGTTTTAACGTGACCACGGCCAATAAAAAAACAATTGTGAGACCAGCAAGCAAAATATTCAGCGCAATTTCATTTGGAGTTTTTTGACGGGAAGCTCCTTCGACGAGGGCAATCATACGGTCTAGAAATGTTTCACCCGGGTTAACTGTGATCTTAATAACAATTTTATCGGACAACACAAGAGTTCCACCCGTGACTGCACTTCGATCGCCACCGGCCTCGCGGATCACAGGGGCTGACTCTCCAGTAATAGCCGACTCATCTACAGAGGCCACGCCTTCTATAACTGTTCCATCGGCAGGAATAACTTCGCTGGCCTCAACAATAACAACATCACCTTTTTTAAGGGTGCCAGATGATACAATTTCGATTCTACCATCTGGCAACTTGATTTTTGCTTTGACATCTTTTCTCGCTTTTTTTAACGATTCAGCCTGGGCCTTTCCACGGCCTTCAGCCATGGCTTCGGCAAAGTTTGCAAACAGAACCGTAAACCAAAGCCACAAAGCTATCTGTCCGCTAAAGAGAGCTTGTCCGCTTTGACCCTTGAAAAGATCACCAATGAAATAGAGAGTGGTGAGAAGGCTCCCTATTTCAACAACAAACATGACCGGATTCTTCATCAAGACCTTTGGATGAAGTTTTTTAAAGGAGCTCACGATGGCACCTTTTGCGATCTGACTATTTGAAATAGTAGTTTCTGTATGATCCATTTATGTCCTCAAAATTCCTAGTAGAGCTTCCCATTAAGCATCTCAAAGTGTTCCAAAATCGGACCCAGCGTTAAAGCTGGGAAGAAAGTCAATGCCCCCACAAGAAGAATTACGCCTAATAGAAGGCCAATAAAGAGACCCCCATGAACAGGAAAAGTCCCTTCTCCTCCAGGATGAATCCTCTTTTTAACCATTGATCCCGCGACTGCGAGCATGGGGATCATCATAAGAAAGCGTCCAACGAACATGGCAAGAGCCATGGTTATGTCCCAAAAAGGTGTATTTCCGGAAAGGCCGCCGAGGGCACTGCCGTTATTCCCTACACCAGAAGTGTAAGCATAGAGAATTTGTGAAAAACCGTGGGGACCCGGATTAGAAACTCCGGCAATCCCGTCTTTAGCCGTCACTCCCCATGCTGCCATTACCAAAATCGTAAAGACCATGACAACCATAGCAATCGAGACGAGTTGCACCTCACGAGATTCTATTTTTTTCCCCAAATATTCAGGTGTCCGACCTACCATCAGCCCCGCGATAAATACAGTTAGGATAATAAAAATTATCATTCCGTAAAGCCCTGAACCAACGCCGCCAAAAATGAGCTCCCCAAGCATAATATTAGTTAGAGGAACAAGTCCTCCCAGTGGAGTAAAACTATCGTGCATAGCATTGACAGCTCCGCAAGAAGCATCCGTCGTCACTGTTGCAAAAAGAGCTGAGTTGAAAATTCCAAAACGGACTTCTTTACCTTCCATATTGGAAGTGGAAGATAGTCCCATAGATGTAAACTTGGGATTGCCCTTGTATTCAAAGTGAGCGCAAACTAAAGCGCCTAATACAAAAACAATGCCCATAGCGGCCCAAACAGACCACCCATGCATTTTATTTTTTACGGTGTTACCTAGTTGATAAACTAGCGCGCTGGGAATTATGAAAATAGTGAGCATTTGAATAAAATTTGAAAGCGCAGTTGGGTTTTCAAACGGATGGGCTGCGTTGGCATTAAAAAACCCTCCTCCGTTTGTTCCGAGCATTTTGATAGCAACTTGAGAAGCCGTCGGCCCCAAGGCTATTGTTTGCTTTAAACCTTCAAGCGTTGTCACTTCAAGATAGGGCGCAAAGGTTTGTATCATTCCTTGAGAAATATAAAAAAGCGCGAGAATGAAACTCATGGGCAAAAGAATATAGAGATTACATCTTACAAGGTCGGCCCAAAAGTTCCCAATCCCCCTACCTTCTCTAGTGACAAAGCCTCTAATAAGAGCTACGGCAACACAAATTCCCACGGCTGCGGACATAAAATTATGAAATGTCAGCCCCACCATTTGGGAAAAATAACTCATAGTAGATTCCCCACCATAAAACTGCCAATTCGTATTTGTGGTAAAGCTCACCGCCGTGTTGAAGGCAAGATGGGGGTTGATATCAGCGAAATGTTGGGGATTTAGAGGGAGGTGCGATTGAAAACGTAAAATAAAATAAGTTATTACGCAACCAATGGCGCTAAAAGCCATCACGCTTCCAGCGTACCCGGTCCACTCTTGATCTTCGTTTGGGTTGATCATGCAGAATCTGTAAATAAGGTTTTCAATTCTTCCAAAGAAAGAGTGCAAAAACGTTTTTTCGCCGCCAAAAACCCTTTGCATAAAAAGGCCAAGGGGTTTAGCCGTCGTCAGAAGAACCAAAAGAAACAAACCAAGCTGAAAAAAATCACGTCCAGTCATTAATCTTCCACTTTCTCTTCCACCCGGCGGTAGCGGGGCTGCAGACTGTATCGGTCAGCTATCGCCTAGCAGGCCTTAGCTATCGGCCTTCGTTAAAACTTTTCCGGAAACAAAAGGGCGTAGAGGAGGTATAAAAATGTCCCAAATGAAATGACAAGAAGTCCTCCGTCAACAATACTCATTTTGTTTACTTGCCTTCTTTCTTAGTTTGAACGATTCGGTCGCATCCTTTTATGAATAAGAAGCTGAGACCGAACAATAAAACAAAAAAACCGAACATTGACCAATCGTTCATAATAAAGCTCTCCTCCATCAGTTTCGCGACAACGTAACGCCGCAGTTAAAACTGAACTAGTGGGCCCATTCTGTGGGTAACATTGAGCACAAAATTCCTTTTCATCCGGGAGGACAATTTCTCAAAAGAGATGAGATTGCAAATAAAAAATAAAATCAAACACTTAGACAAGATTTTCACGTTTAAAAATGAAACGAAGATTATGTTTTTTAAACGTGCACATTGCGTCATTTTGGTGGCAAACTTCCTTTCGAGTAATAATTGACTTTTCAAACCTTTACATTAATCGTCGTTAAACTATCTGTGACTAAAGGCGAACTCATTAGAAGTCTTATAAAAAAGTGAGTTGAAATTAAGATGACTCTTGTTTGACGGAAATAAAAATATTTGTAGTGCTGTTAGCCTTTCGTACTCTATTTAATCTTGAAGGGGTAACCAGAATACTCGGAGTAACGAAGGCTGCTTTGTAGAGAGGACAAAAAGTATGGCCTAATTTAGTAGGCCATCACTTTGAAATTTAGAGGAAATTTTTTGACTGCAAATACTGATTTTCAAGAACTGATCGAGCGACAAAAGAAAGGCTCCCTAAAGATTTACTTAGGCTACGCCGCAGGGGTGGGCAAGACATTCTCAATGCTGAGCGAAGCTCATAGATTAAAAAAAGCCGGCCTAGATGTCGTCATTGGATACGTGGAGCCCCACAACAGACCTGAAACCTGGGATCTTGTAAAAGGCTTAGAAATCCTGCCAAGAAAACAACTCAATTCTGTAAGTAAGAAACTTGAAGAGCTTGATGTTGATGCAGTAGTCAAAAGGCGCCCCCAAGTCGTCCTCATCGACGAATTAGCCCACACCAATGCAGCTGGCTCAAAAAATGAAAAACGGTATCAAGATGTATTTGATATTTTAGACCATCAAATTAACGTCATCACCACTCTGAACATTCAACACCTCGAAACGGTCGCGCAGAAAGTTGAGGCCCTGACAAATACTCCCGTCAAAGAACGAGTTCCGGATAATATTCTACAAAGAGCGGGGCAAATAGTTGCGGTAGACGTAGCTATCGAAGAGTTAAGAGAAAGACTTAGGATTGGGAAAATATACGACAAAGCAAAAGCTGAAACTGCTCTAACGCATTTTTTTACCCACCAGAACTTATCTCTATTAAGGCAAAGCGCTCTTAGAGAGGCCGCCGGAGATCAGATACGCCGGATTGACGAAGAACTCTTATTTAAAGGACAAGCAGGCGCCCAAAGCCAAGAAGCCGTGATGATCTCTCTCAGCTCGGACCCGACGAATGCGGCTATCCTACTGAGGAAGGGGGCAAAGCTCGCAGCGCAGCTTTCGAGCAAGTGTTATGCTATATACATCCAAACAAAAATGGAGAGCCCAACACGTATCGACTCAACCCTTCAGAGAAAATTACAGAACAATTTAAAACTTGCTAAAACTTTGGGAATCGAAGTGGTCATCGTTCCAGCTGAGGACATTTCAGCAGCTCTTGTTAACTTCGCTCTAGATCACAACGTTGGTCATGCCGTTTTTGGAAAATCCAGACTTTCTCCCCTTCAGGCTCGGCTCTTTGGTTCTGTTCTTCTAAACTTTATTCATGACTCCGTAGGAATTGACGTTCATATTGTCAGCACTTTAGGGAGTACATGATTATGGCGAAGAATTTCCACCCCTATCTACCGCCCCTACGAATTAAAATCGTGTCTCGATTTCTCTGGGTCGTTGGCCTTTATGCGATATTCGGAATCTTAATGATCGTGGCTGTGGCACAGACAAGTCGGATGACTCCACGGCTAATTCACGTTAACTATGATTCAATTGCGGCTTCTGGTCAAATGATGAAAGCTTGGTCTAGCTTTAAACATCCGGATCTTGATCCCAAAGGCAATATAGCCCAGTGGGAAAAACAGTTTGAAGATGCCCTGACCTTAGAGGAGCACAATATCACTGAACCAGGTGAGGGCGAGATCGCTAAAAATATTCGAATTCTTTGGGATAAATCTAGAACCGATCCGTCAAATATTTCTCAAGATGATTTTTACCGGATGAATGAGAATTTGCATCAACTCGTAACCATCAACGAAGCAGGCATGTTTCGCATTGCAGAAAAAAGCTCTAACCTTGGGAATAAAGTGTTTAGTGGCGGGATAGTATTTTTATGCGTCACTCTCATTATTGTTCTTTTCCTTTCAAATGGTATTGCCAATAGGTTGGCTTACCCACTCAAGGCCATTGCCGAAACTCTCCGCAGTCGCCCGGTATTGGGGACAAAACTGAAACTTCCAACACCTACAAGCCTAGAATTAAAAATTCTAAATCACGAAATGTTTCAGATGTGGAATAACTTAAGCGAATTAAGACAACTCAATGTAGAGGAAATAAACACCCAACGAAATGAGCTTCGAACAATTCTTACGTTTGTAGAAGACGCCATACTTGTGCTTAATACGGATGGGATCGTACTCCATGCCAATTCCGGAATTAAGAAATTTATTGATCTCCCCCTTGAAGAAATTATAGGTCGCCAGTGGACCGACCTTTCCACGACAAATGAGAATTACCTGCATTTAAGAACAATTCTTCAATCAGACCTTACCCAGCATCAGGCTACTCAAATAACTGTAGCGGGAAAGAAACGGTCCCTTTCAGTTCGGTTTCGAGAAATTGAGAGCGAAAAAGGAGTTGTCACTGGAACTCTTTATCTCTTTCATGATGTAACTGATCGAAGGCAAACAGAAAAACTCAGGAGGGAATTCATTGGTGTGCTCTCACACGAATTAAAAACTCCTCTGCAGTCTCTGTCCGTGTGTTCTCAACTACTTACCGAACACAAAAATGACCTATCTACCGATGGACAGCTGCTTGTCGACACCATAAATGAGGACGTTTCAAGAATACGTGCAGTCGCCAATGATTTCATTCAGGTCGGCGTAGAAAATCTAAGCTCCCTTAAACTCTTACTTGAGCAGGTTTATCTAGATGAGGCGCTAACCCAATGGCTTAAGCCGTTTAGAGTGCTGGCTAGAGATAAGAAGATAAATATCGAGTTTGAGATAAATGGTACTGAGAAACCACTCGCAAAAATAGACCAAGTAAAATTCCCCTGGGTCATTTCAAATATTTTAGCAAATTCCGTTAGAATATCTCCTCCTAACACAACTATTAAAGTAACTCTTAAAAATTCAGATTCTGAAATTTTTATTGAGATGGCGGATCAGGGCCCTGGCATCCCACCGGAAATACAAAAGCGCATGTTTGATCCTTATTTTCAAGCCGCTACAGATATAGGAGAGGAGAAAACTACCGGTTTCCTGGGGATAGGGCTCACTATCGCTAGGGAAGTGGTTGAAGCGCATAACGGTACTATTAAATTTTCTCCCAATATCCCGACTGGGGCTATATTCACAGTTTCTCTCCCCTTGGTTCACTTAGCGGGGTTACTGCCATGACAGATTTGAAGAAAAACTTAAACCTTAAGATGATTGTAGTTGATGATGATAAAAATATTTGCCGCTCTTTAGGACTTAGCCTTAAAGACACAAAATGTGTTTTCGTTTCAGCCAACTCGGTGGATGAGGCCATGACGAAAATTAAGGAAAATGAATTTGATCTTATTCTAACCGATTTTAAAATGGGGGGTAAGACGGGTCTCGATCTGATCAAAGAGGTGAAGGTAATTCATTCCGAGGCTTTGATTGTAGTTATGACGGCCTTTGCTTCTATAGAAAATGCGATTACAGTCGTAAGGGAAGGCGCTTACGACTATCTTCCCAAGCCCTTTACTAATGACCAGTTCCTACATTTTCTTAACAAGATCCAAAATCTCATCGACCTTAAGCGTGAAAATAAAACTCTCAAAAAACCTTGGGTCCGGCGCGACTTCTTTGCTGGCCTCACCTCTACCGCATCTAGGTCTCTTGAAGAATTTGTAAAAAAAATGGCACCAATGGACACCACAATTTTGCTCACAGGAGAAAGCGGGACTGGAAAAAGTGAACTTGCCAAACTCATCCATGAACTTTCGCCCAGGGCTTTGAAGCCCTTTGTTACAGTTTATTGCACAACACTTACAGAGTCCCTCCTTGAGTCTGAGCTTTTTGGCCATGTTAAAGGATCTTTTACTGGGGCGACTTCTGATAAAATGGGACAGCTTCAAGCTGCCGAGGGCGGGACTCTTTTTTTAGACGAAGTTGGAGATCTATCTCCAACGGGACAAGCAAAACTTCTTCGCTTTTTACAGGATAAAGTTTTTCAGAAGGTTGGTGGGAATGAGGAGATTTCTGTAAATACGAGAATACTTGCTGCGACAAATAAGGATTTGCAAGAGTCCGTTCAAGAAGGAAAATTTAGAGAGGATCTCTACTATAGACTCAATACCTTGGAAGTCATGCTCGTTTCCTTGCGTCACCGGAAAGAAGACCTTCCCGTCTATATCGACCGATTTTTAAAAGAGATAAAAAAAACTAAAGGGGGTTTGGATATTCCACTGATCCCCAAAGACGTCACTGACAAGTTGCTCAATTATACTTGGCCGGGAAACTTAAGAGAATTAAGAAATACTTTGCAGCGGCTTATTATGTTTTCACAGGGTAGGTCGCTTACTTTGAGTGATCTCCCACCAGTATTTACTCAAGAGCTAAAACTACATCCTGCTAACTCTCCTTATAAATCTCTAGAAGAGGTAGAAAAAAGCCATATTCTCGCTCTTCTTAGCCTAGAAAATAATCTGGAGAAATCGGCTGAGATTCTTGGGATTACAAAAGCAACGCTTTGGAGAAAACGCAAACAGTACGGACTAATTTAATAAAAAGCCCCGAAATCTTTTCCAGAGCTTAAAGTACAAAATCAACCTCGTTTGATATTGGGTTCCGAAGAAATGCTTTTTTTCAAGCGATCGTTATATAAAGTATCAAAATCTACATCCCGAAAAGTGGGTAGAAATTTATGAGGATTGCGCTCAAAGTCCCTTTGTAAACAGTTTCTGTAAAGGATCGCCACAACCCCACTCAAGCAAACAAATAACAAGTTCAAAATACCTAAAAGCATGTCAATCTCTTTTCGCGAGACAAATTGATGGTGACTATCTTGAAGCCCCAAGAGCAAAGCTAGGGCCACGGAGAAATGAGTCAGCGGACTCGTTTAAAAGAGTTTACGAGTCTTGAGGTCTTAAATAGATTTAATTTTTAAATCCCTTTATTCAATTATTAAACCTGCATTGGACGATTCAATCTTTAAATCATGGCGTCTTATTTTTGAATCCTCATAATCAAAAATAAGGGGATGCCTTACTGACGTCTTTTTACTTCTTATTATCTCAAAAGTAGAAGATTGCTCGATGGCTTAGAAGTTGCTTTAGTAATCAGTAAATATAAGCGGACCGGTACCGTCATCGCTCCGCAGAAGGAGAGCCATTTATGCATACAGCTTCACATTACGTAATTCCTCAAGTAGAACTAGAAGAGAAAAAATCTGTTTCGATTACGGGAGCTTGGATCAGAGTTGTAAAGGGCATGTCACAAATCATGTTAGAAATTGATGGCAAATGGAGAGAAGTCTTCCCCACAACAAATATTGGAACTGCCGATGTCTCTGTAGAAATCTCAGCAGAAGAGATCTCCAACTCTCAACCTCTCGGTTGGCTGTATAAAGAGGGAGGTTGAGAGTTTTTTGAAAGGAGCGAGAGATCAATCCCCCGAATATTTAAACGTTATGGTGTAGAGATGTTCAACCAATGTATTAGACTGCTCGTACTCGTAAGAAAGTCCGCCGGACCAATATTTTGAAAAATCAAAAAGAACTGATTCTTTGAGCGTCCACGGAGAACTGCCGTCGATGGCGCTTGTAGCTATCGTTCCACCCGCATCAAATTCCCATTTGTCGATGGGAAACCAATTTACTTCTAACTGCCATAAGTCCGTATTAAAACTTGAGACCGCGTTAGTAAGGCCAAATATTCCGACGGCGACAGCTCTCGGGGAGTCTAGGGTAGCCAAGAAATCATTGACGTTTCGACTATAAAAATAATGGGCGTACTCGCCTTTAACAGTCAAAGATTCAAGGGCGTTCCATGTGAGAGCCAGTGTGGGAAAGAGCTGATTTATACCACTTTCACCGTTGACGGGTTTACTCTTTCCCGTTCGCGTGAGAATTGATGTTGTAAAGGTCTGAACGTAATTTAGATCTGAGAGCATGAGCTTAACGGCCAAGGTCGAATAAAAATCTTCAGATGGCGGCGCCAAAGGCAGAGTTTTACTATAATAAATGTTGGGGCCCACATCCCTTAAGTTTTCATCGGGAGTTACAGCATAGGTAAGCCCCACCCCGTATTCATAAGTTTTTTTCATTCTGTACCCGGCGCCCAGATCTAATTCACTGGTGTTATCGGCGATATTGACTCCGCTGCTATTTGAAACCTGTTGACGGGAATAAATGTAATCGGCACTCCAGATGGAGCGTCGAACCATGGCTAGTTCATTTGGCGTTAAATTAGAATTATCGTCCCAATACCCGTCAAAGGACAAAGCTTCTGAAAAGGTTTGAGACCCACCGCTGGTGTCTGAATTGAAGTCAAAAGCATAGAGAAAAGTCGAGAATAAAAAGAAGCTTGCAAAAAGAAGTAGTGGCTTAAGCATCCCTATAAAAAGTTATAGGTCGGAACTTGATCTGTCAAGATACCTAAAAGGGTACCCTTTCGGTTATTAGTTCACTTACCTTTTTAAGAGCCATTAGAGGAAAGTAAGCTGGATAGAGTTCGTATCTAAAATACACCATCTCAGGAAAAACCGTGCCTAGAAAACGATCTTCAATCCAAGTTCCATCTTGGTTTTGCTTTGAAATCAAGTAATCTGCTCCACGCCTCAGAGCTTTGGCCGCTCGTTGTGATCCATCATTACAAGCCACAAGTCCCATTAAAGCCCAACTCGATTGAACCACCGAAGAGGGGCCACATCCAGCTGCCCTCGGATCCCTGTAGCTCTCCTCAGGTTCGCCCCACCCCCCATCTTTATTCTGCATATCCAGAAAAAAATCTCGCGGCCTCTCGCCCCACTCTGGGCAAAATTCTCCATCAATTT
>Ga0206996_1119_pt1 | contig 18601 bp, 10 predicted proteins | sample Alteio_BWMinCont_2_FD_153467 | JGI IMG/M metagenome (GOLD analysis project Ga0206996, IMG submission 153467) | Enriched cells from forest soil in Barre Woods Harvard Forest LTER site, Petersham, Massachusetts, United States -... | ecosystem: Environmental > Terrestrial > Soil > Temperate forest >...
GGGGCGCGGACATCGTGCGACAGGTGCTTTCCTTCGCGCGAGGCATGGATGAGTGTCCTGCGCGATTCGACGACGACCTCCCGCCGGTCTTTGGTGAGATGGACAAGTTCGCCTGACCATTCGCCCCGCTTGAGTGTCTCATCGCTGACTTCTTCAAACTTTTTAAGATTGGTGTAAAATTGTTCGCTGATGTATCGGCCAAGGACTTCTTCGCGCGTCCAGCCATACAAGCGCTCCGCTCCCAGGTTCCAAAATATGATCTTTTTATCAAGATCGAGTGCCATAATCGCATCCTTGGCCTTGTCCAGGAGCGCAGCCTGTTCCGCAATCCGTTCTTCGGCCCGTTTCCGCTCAGTGACGTCGCGGAAAGACCAGATTCTCCCGTAATACTTTCCGTCCTCTCCCCGGACGGGGGCTGAGTAGCGGTCGATTATCCTCCCATCAACGAACTCGATCTCTTCGTTGTTGATTTCATCAGGATGTCCATAAAGATAGGCGACTTTTTCGGAGAATTTCTGTGAATCTTTGACTTGGTTGGTGGCCCACTCGAGTCGCAGTCGATCATCGCTCTGGTTGGCAATATCCTCTGGAAAATTCCACAAATTGATCATCCGCTGGTTTTGGAGGATCGTTTTTCCCTGGCTATCGACGACCAGGATGCCATCAAGCGCCGAGTTGACCTGGGCCTCAAAGAAAGCGGTTTTCCAGAGAAGTTGCTCCCCGGTCCGTATCCGCTCGGTAACGTCGGTAATCACCACCACCACCATCGCCACTTCTCCGTTCGACTTCGTCGGTTCATACCGGACCTCGTAGTGGCGTTCACGGCCTGCCACCGTCCTGTGCAATTCATAGGCGACCCGCTCTCCGGCGAAGGCGCGATCCAATCGCGGGCGGACTTGCTCTTCGTAAATTCCGGCGAGGACATCGGGAACGCGCTGGCCGACGATCGTGGCCGAGGGCAAGTCAAGCATCTCGCCATAGGCGTTGTTGGCATAGATATACCGTCGGTCTTGGTTGACGATGACAAGTCCCACGCGGGAGTTGTCCGTCACAATTCGCAGTCGCTCTTCGCTCTCGACCAACGCCGCCTTCGCCCGATTTCGCTCGGAGATATCACGGACAATCTTGGAAACGCCGGTGATCTTTCCCGAGGCATCCTTGATCGGGGAGATGGTGGCGGAGACCTCAAGACGCCCGCCATCCTTTCTGACGCGGACGGTCTCAAAATGCCGCACCTGCTCCCCCCTGACAATGCGGGCCAGGATATCGTTTTCCTCCTGGATGCGATCCGGTGGAAACAAAACCGTTATCGGTTTGCCGATGATTTCCCGGGCCGCATAACCAAACATTCTCTCGGCGGCGGGGTTCCAGCTCGTGACAATTCCATCGAGGGTTTTGCTGATGATCGCGTCATCGCTCGATTCGATAATGGCGGGGAATTGCTTGATGACCGCCTCGGCGCGCTGTCGCTCGGCGATCTCGTTGCGCAAATCCTCGTTGGTCCGGACCAGTTCCGCTGTTCGCTGCCGCACCTTGGCCTCCATCTCCGAGTGCAGGGTGCTCAGCGCCTTGGAAATTTGCGTTTGCGAGAGCACCTCTCTCCGACTCTCCCTCAAGCGCCGGTAGGAGAAGACTAGCATGGCCAGGCAAAAGAACACCAAGGTGGCAACCACTTCGTCCAAATCCGAATTTAATTGGTTATTTTGATAGGCAAAATAGTCGAAAATCGGATCAAAAACGTCGTAAACATGCCCGATCGTGAAGACGAAAGCCGAGAGGACAAAAATGATAACCAAGTCGAGGAAGACCCTCCCCCGAAGGCGGCCCGACTCCCGCGAAGAGACGCCGTGCAGGGCTTCTTCCGCTCTTTTACGCGTGTGGCGATGCAACTCGAGATGCGTAATCACCTGCCGGCTCAATACGCGCAAGGCCTGTTCCTGCGCCGGGGTCAAAACTCGCGGCACATGATCGATCACGCATAGCGCGCCCAACGCCTTGTCTTCCGGATTGACCAGCGGCGCGCCCGCATAGAAGCAGATTTTGGGCTCGCCCGTCACCAGCGGATTGTCCGCGAAGCGTACATCCTTCGTGGCATCCGGAACGACAAACAGGTCGTGCTCGTGCACCGCATGACCGCAAAAGGAAATATCGCGTGCCGTCTCGGTCAGGTCCGTGCCGACCTTCGACTTGAACCATTGCCGATGCTCGTCGATGAGGGAAATCATCGCGATTGGTGTGCCGCAAATCTGCGCCGCCAAAGCGGTAATGTCATCCAATGCTTGCTCGGGAAGGGTATCGAGCACGGCATATTCTCGCAGCGCTTTGATGCGCCCCTCTTCGTCGAGAAGTGGTTGTGCTGGGATCATATACGAATCGAACTTCCGCAACTCACCAACCGGTTGTTACAATAAGTTGAATCATTGTGATTTGTCATGTATTTAATTATAATAATGCATTTTATAATGTTTGCCCCGTTTTACGATTCACCAACCCATAAAGTATTTATCGACCGTTAAAATAAGTTATGAAGGTGAAAGGCCAGCGCCTGCCGCTCTTGGAGCAGAATCCCTCTGGCCTACTTCGGGAGATTCCACCAAAGTCGTTCCGACATGAGTCACCCCGAGAAACCTCAGAGCTTGGAGCCAGGCAATTCGGCGTTTCAGGCCCGACGTGATCTCCCCGTGCTGGCGCTGCTCTCCGTGCTCGTCGGCGTGGCAACGGGTTTGGTTTGCGGAATTTTTCGGTGGTTGCTTGATGCCGAAGAGCACTGGCGCAACGACTTTATCTCTTGGATGCACAACTGGAAGCTGGCCGGGCTGCTGGGCGTCGTGTCGATTTTTGCGGCGGCTGTCGCGACGGCGGCATGGCTGGTGCGCCGCTACTCGCCCCTTGCTACGGGGAGCGGCATCCCGCATGTCGAAGCCGTCTTGAACGGAAAACTTCCGCCGGAGCCGCCGCATCTCTTGTTCGTGAAATTCTTCGGTGGATTGCTCGCGCTCGGAGCGGGGCTCGCCCTGGGTCGCGAGGGTCCCAGCGTGCAAATGGGCGCAACTCTCAGCCATCTGATCGGTCGGATTTTCCGGCGCAACTCCCAGGATTGTCTCCTCCTGCTCGCAGCCGGCGCTGGTGCGGGCCTGTCAGTAGCGTTCAATGCCCCGATTGCCGGCGCCGCTTTTGTGCTGGAGGAATTAACGCGCCGCTTCGACACGCGCACCACCATCGTCACCTTCGGGGCCTCCGCCGGTGCCATTGCCGCAGGACGCCTGATCTTCGGGAATGCGCCCGACTTCCAGGTGGGGCCGCTACCCTATGGCGGATTCGGCTGTCTGCCCCTTGGCCTCGCGCTCGGTCTTTTCGCCGGACTTTTGGGCGTCGCTTACAATCGCGCGATCCTCGGCGCGCTGGCCGCGGCGAAACGCCTCGGACGCTGGCCGGTCGAAGCGCGCGCAGCGGCCATCGGCGGGGCCGTGGGATTGCTCGGCTGGTTCGCGCCCGACCTCATCGGCGACGGCGATTTGATCACCCAGAAAGTCCTGATCGGAACATTGGGAGGCAGCACGCTGATCGTCTATTTTTTAGTGCGATTCGGATTGGGCCCGATCTCGTACGCCGCTCAAACCCCGGGCGGAATCTTTGCGCCGTTACTCGTGCTCGGTTCTCAAAGCGGACTGCTCTTTGGCCAGGCCGCTCATTATTTGTTTCCCGCCACGGCGAGCAATCCACTCGCTTACGCGATCACCGGAACTGCCGCCCTTTTTGCCGCCGTCGTTCGCGCACCGCTGACCGGCATCATCCTGGTCGTCGAATTGACCGGGAGCTATACCCAATTGCTGCCCATGCTCGCGGCCTGTTTCACCGCGATGCTCGTCCCGACGTTGCTGGGCAATCCGCCCATCTACGATTCGTTGCGGGCCAAGAAATAAAGGAACGGCCTAGTTGCCGGGAGGAGTCCCCGGGGTAGCCCCTGACGCCGGCGCTCGTTGCTCGATCTTATAGTCCGTCACAATCTGCTTCGCGTTCGGATCGGTCGGGGCCAATTGCAGGACGTCCGAGGCCAGCTTGTAGAGCTTGGCCTTCTGGTACTGGGCCTGCTTGAACTTGGTGTCCACCTGGGCCTGTTCCGCCTCCTGCTTGAGGGCATCAACTTGTTGCTGCATCGCCACGACCTGGTACCCCGCCGAAATGAGCATGCCGATGATCAGGACCAGAATCGGCCAAAAAAAGGAGGCATTGCCATTCGCTTCCGGCACTTCGGGTGAAGGCGGTTTATTGTAATCGACAGTCATGAGTTTCGAGTTTGAAAGATTTACGGTCCGACCGGTGTTTTTGCTTTGGAAGACGTTGGTGCAGTCGCTGGGACCGGAGCCTGCGCAGGCGCGACCGGCTGCGACGGGGCCGGGGCGGCGGACGATGCGGTCTTGCTGAACTGCACCTCGATTTGATTGCGCTTGAGCACATCCGCCAGGGCCGCGTCCTTCTGGCTCACCTGATAAATGCGCGAGGCCAGTTGCTTCCACGACTCCTCGTACCGCGGAGCGAGCGAGATGAATTGCTGAATCCCCATGAGCACCCGCTGCTGCTGATAGATCTCCCGGCTGAGATAGATTTGCTCAAGATAAAGTCCGCAGACGAAAAGACTGCCCACCAGCAAAATCCAAAATCGAAGACTCCTCATAGATTGACCTATCGATACACGCCGGATTCCATCAACGCAAGGATTCCGCGCTTCGCCCGTACACTCCGCGCAGTTGGTAGCCGTCGCAGGCCCTTACGACGGCGCCTCTTCGCGTATCGCAATCGGGCCTGTCCCGAATGGCATTAAAACAGAATGATTTGAGGATGATCTAATCGACTCCTTTACCCCTCGGATGTTTTCTCCAGAAATTTATCTTTCCGATTTGCGCTTCCACTTCGATGAATGATCATCTTATGCGTGATAAACAAAGCTGCTGCCACAAGAAAAACTCCGCCGCCCAAAAGGAGAAGATCAATGGGCCGATCCAGTTGAACCGTGAACGATAACTTAAAAAAATTGATGATAAGAATCATCACGACCACTTCGCTAACGTGAGTTTTAAGGTCATCCAAGTCTCTAATATTTAACCAATCTGGACGTGAAAAAGGCTTCCTTAAAGTGGGATCTATTTTACTGACAAACAGTTCGTATATTCCCATGCTAAAAATCAGTAAGACAGTGGCGAAAAGATAGTTATCTATGGCGGGAATAAATGCCAAAATTACCGTTTTATCATCGGTTTCCGTTGGGTTAAAATTACCGACAATTGTCGCAAATCCCCGAATTCCTTGAACTATTTCAAGACTCCCTTTGAGGAAAAGAACGACAGCGGCGATCATGGCTCCCAATACGGCAAATAAGACAAGGAAACGGCAGTTGAATAGCGCACTTTCAAAATATTCTTCATACCACGCATGTTTCTTAATATGCAGCTCCCCTTCGTTCCCAGTATGTTTGGTCATTTTCCAATCTAGTATGAATGGAATTTATTGGCGAGCCTTAGCTTCTAACCATTTCTGATTTTATGAGAAAGGAACGAGTGTTTTTCTTATTGCGCGCAGGATGGCTGTAATTAAAAGAAGCCCTCAAGAAGCCACCGCAATAAACAGCCCATTATTCAACACATGCAAGAGCACCGGCAACCGCAGCGACCCCGTCTTCAACCTCACCCAGCCCTGCACCAAACCGAAACCGAACAACGGCGCGAAGTAGAGTCCCTGCATATGCACGAGGGAAAAGCCGAAGGCGGTGAGGATTACCACGGCAGCATCCGGCAAATATTTCTTTAGCGCCTCGAAAAGATAGCCGCGAAAAAGGATTTCCTCCGTCAGCGGCAACGCGAGCGCGATGCAGATGTAGGCGAGCAGAGCGGAGCCGTGTTTCGCCTTGTCGATCAGGACTTCCGTCGGCTGCCCGGGGAGCGCTCCGTGCGTGACCAGGGCGTAGAGTTTGCCATAGCCCAGCAGCAGGACACCAATGAGCACATATGCGCCGATGCCATAGTGAACGAGCGTCTTCCAGGAAGCCTCGGACGCTTTCCAGAACCGGCGCCGGTCGGGCCCCAAGGTCGAGACGATCACGGGCACCGCGCTGAATAGGCAGGTCACGACAAACAACGTGCTCGCGGTCAGCGACGCTCCCACAACCATGAGCGCGACGAAGGCCATCGCCTGTCCCTCCAACTGAAAGATCAGCCATCCCAGCGCCACAAAAATCCCGACCGGCATCTCGACGGCCCTGAAGCTGAAGTAGAAAAGGATGCCGCCTCCGACCACATACAGTCCCCCGAAAAAGTAAAACAAAAGCATCAAGTACGGACCGAAAAGCGTCAGGATCAGAGCAGGATCGAGCGCAACGGAATCGGGATTTTCCAGGAAGACCTTCAGGCTCAAAACGGCGATATGCTGCTTGAGCTTCGCATTTTCCGGAAGACCCGCCTGCGCTTTTTGGTACCACTTCAGTGCTTCGCCCGTGTTCACCGGCACGCCCAGCCCCTTCTCGTAAGCATAGGCGAGATTCCATTCCGCATTGGCGATATCGTGCCCGGCGGACCGCTCATACCAATAGTAAGCGCTTCGATTACTGCGCGCGACCCCTCGCCCATCCTGGTAGAGCATACCCAGGTAGTACTCGGCGCGCGGCTCGTCCTGCATGCCAGCGCTATACAACCAGCCGAAGGCGTCCTTGTCGCTTTGCTTGACGCCGGTGCCGTAAAAATAGAGCACGCCCAACGATCTCTCGCCCGCGGCATCACCGCTGTTCGCCGCCTGTTGGTACCAATAGAAAGCCTTGCCCGGATCGATAACGGAAGCCGGGCCGTGCTCATAAAAATAACCCAGCGTGACCTCCGCCCGGACATCGCCTGCGCTTATTGCCGGCATATAGGTATCAAGCAACGACCGCCGCACGACGGAGATCTTCTCCTCATTCACGCCGGCGTGCCGGATGGTCAACTCCACCGCGCTGCCCGTTTCTCCTTCCAGCGCATGCCGGGCGTCCGCCGCAGACATCTTCCGAGTCGAATTGCCGTCGATCAAGACGACAACATCGCCCTTTTTAATTCCAGCATCCGCAGCGGAACTCTTGGCGGCGACATAATCGACCCTGGGAAAGTCCGCGATCTTGTCGCGCGAAAATACCACGCCAATAAATCCCGCATTGGGTGCTGCCGAAACATCGGCCAGAGCGAAGAGCACACCCATTCCGAAGGCGAGAAGTATCAAAGTAAATCTGCGGGTCATGGGTTAAGCGGAGCGTATTCGCCCCACCCGCCCTAGCAATCCTAATTAGGGTAGGATGCGATTTCAGTTCATGCTGTAGCGGCGCGTCTATGACCGCCGAACGCATACGCAACACGTTTGGCACATCCTCGGCGGTCATAGACGCGCCGCTACAGCATGAGGCAGGAAAGAGAAATTCCCACCCCATTACACAATCCTCATCCTTAATTCTCATTTGGTTCTTTAACTCCATCCCCACGCTGGCTTGAATCGAATTTCTTGGCACGCGGAAATTCAGTCGGCGTTGGGACTCGAACCTCATTTTCGAAAGGCGGGACACTTCCATGAAAACCCCTCATCAAATGGGCCGGATTCTTTTCCCGGCGTTGCTCCTCTGGCTCGTTACCCAATCCATCGGCCATCTCTTCGCTGACGACAATGGCCGCCAAATCCCCGACGTCCTCAAGCCGTGGGAAGACTGGGCAACGTGGGGCGACCAGGACCGCAAGGCCCCGACTCCCTACCAGGACGCCTCCACCCATCTTCCGAGCTGGCCCTCCGTCCTCAATCTGAAAGTCGACCACGCGTCCGGCCAATTCGATCTCTCCCTCACCGTCTTCTCCGAGTCCTGGGTCGCGTTGCCCGGCAACAAAGATGTCTGGCCGCTCGAGGTCAAATCCAACGGCACACCGATCGCCGTCCTCGAGCACGAGGAGAAACCCTCAGTCCATCTCGTCCCCGGCGTTTATCATTTAAGCGGCACGTATCAGTGGGACGAATTGCCGCAGCGCATCATCATTCCGCAAGAGATCGGTATCCTGTCCCTTCAGGTTGAAGGCAAGCCCGTCGATGCGGCCACGTGGGACGCGGAAGGTTATCTCTGGCTGAAACGCGATCGCGCCGAGGCGACCGACAAGAATTTCCTCGGCATCAAGATTTACCGGATGATCGAGGATGGCATCCCGATGTGGCTGCATACGCAGGTGGAACTCGTCGTCGCGGGCAAAAGTCGCGAGGAGGACCTCAAGTCCATCCTGCCCGAAGGCTGGCAACTGGCGCAGGTCGATAGCCCCATTCCCGTCGCAGTCGATGAAGCCGGGCACATGAAAGCGCAGGTCCGCGCCGGAAAATGGGTGATCCATCTCGATGCCTTTCACCTCACGCCCGCGCCCACGATTGGCTTTGCCACCGGCACGACTCCCCTGCTCGACGAGGAACTGGTCGCCTTCAAGGCCGCGCCGGATTTCCGGATGGTCACAGTAGAAGACATCCCGTCCATCGACGTTTCGCAGACCACCTTTCCCCAGGAATGGCGCGATCTTCCCGTCTATCGCTGGGAAACGGCCAAGCCTTTCCAACTCGTGGAACGAATGCGGGGCATGGGCCTGCAAAAGCCTCAAGGCCTCTCCATCGCCCGCCAACTCTGGATGGACGAAGGCGGCCAGCGCCTTATTTTCCTCGACCAGATCAATGGCCAGCGCCAACAGATTTGGCGGCTCGATGCGGCCCCGACGGAGGACCTCGGTTCCGTTCGTGCGGCGGGCCAGGGACAGCTCATCACCCGCGATCCGGGTAACGGCGCGCCCGGTGTTGAAATCCGTTCCCGCGACCTGAATCTCCAAGCCGCCGGGCGCATGCCCCGCGCCCACGAGATGTCCGCCACCGGCTGGCAAACCGATGCCGATTCCCTGCACGTCGTCCTCAATCTTCCTCCCGGCTGGAGACTCTTCGCCCTCTTCGGCGCGGATTGGGTGCAGGGTGCGTGGCTGACCGCTTGGTCCCTGCTCGACCTCTTCCTCCTCCTGATTTTCGCGCTCGCCGTCCATCGCCTGCGGGGCCTTGGCGCGGCGGTGCTCGCCTTCATCGCCTTCGGTCTCGCCTACCATGAACCGAACGCGCCGCGTTATCTTTGGCTGCTGCTGCTCATTCCCATCGGACTGCTGAAAGTCACCCCCGATGGCTGGCCGCGCAAGTTGGTCCTGGTCTTGAAGTATGTCCTGCTCGCGCTCCTCATCATCAATCTCGCTCCTTTCGTGGCGGGACAAATCCAACAGGCGCTTTATCCGCAACTGGAAGGGCCGGAGGCGCCGACAAATCTGCTGAGCGGTGGATCGAACATGGCGGGCAACAACTATAGCCAAGTCACCCTTCCCAACCAAAATCAAGGCGGGAATTTCAACATCAGCAATACGCTCTCGTACGCAGGGGCCCAAGGAAATGACATGGTCCAGGCAGGAAACGAGGCCAATGCTGACGCCGCTGCTTACAACAACTCCCAGGCCTATAATGGGAATGGCAATAACCCCAATAACCGAAACGGCTATAGCCCCAATAGCCCGCCAGCCAGCAGTGCCGTCGTCAATTCCACCGCCATACTAAAGGAGGTTCAGGCTCAGGCGCAAATTGAAGCCCAATCCGTGAACGCTGACGTCTCTGCACCACAAGCAAGTTCCTGGTCCATGGCCCGAACCAAGTCCAACCTGAACTACGACGTCAAAACGCGCATCCAGACTGGTCCCGGCGTCCCACAATGGCGCTGGAGAACCGTCAGCTTCGGCTGGAACGGCCCCGTCCAGGCTTCGCAAAAGTTTTATCCCATCCTGATTCCGCTCTGGCTCGAACGCATGCTCTCGATCTTGCGAGCCGTCCTTCTAATCATTCTGGCGTGGATCCTCCTGGATGCCTCCCGGATTCGCCTCGCCTTTTCCGCCACAAGAAGGACCGCAGTCCTCGCGGTTGTCCTGCTCGCTTTGGGTCTTGGACTGACAACTCCTGTCCACGCCCAAACTCAAATACCGGACCAGCAAACCCTCGCCACGCTGCGCGACCGCATCAACGAAATCTCAACCGCCTATCCCAACGCCGCCGACATCTCCACCGTCACGCTCACCCTGCGCGACCGCAAGGTCGTCATGGACGCGGAAATTAATACCGCGCTCGCTGTGGCCGTTCCGCTTCCCGGCAGGCTTCCGGCTTGGTCGCCGATCAGCGTCCAGGTCGATGGCCAACCCGAAGCCGCCCTGCGCCGTGAAGGCGATTACATCTGGATCGCCCTTCCCGCCGGGGTGCATCATGTCCACATCGAGGGCCTGCTCCCCGAGGTCACCGAGTGGGAGTGGACCTTCCAGTTGAAGCCGCGCCACGTCGTCATCGACGCCCCCGGCTGGACCTTCAGCGGCGTGCGCCCGGACGGCATTCCCGAGCAGCAAGTCTTCTTCACGCAAAAACAAAAATCGACCGGCATCGCCTCCAGCTACGGCTACGACCGGCAGGAACTCCACACCATCGCCACCGTCGATCGCCATCTGGAGCTCGGCCTCGTCTGGCAGGTCCACAATGAAGTCACGCGTCTCTCGCCCGCGAACCGCGCCATCTCCATTCGCGTCCCGCTGCTCCCCGGCGAAAAAGTGCTCACCGCCAACATCACCCCCGTGGACGGCTGCATCGACGTGCGCCTCGGCGCCAACGAAGGCTCGTTCACGTGGGACAGCGAACTGCCCGTGACCGATCACCTGAATCTCGCCACCAAGGCGGACGACACCTGGGTCGAGCGCTGGTACCTCGTCGCTTCCCCGGTCTGGAACGTCACGATCTCCGGCCTCGCCCCCGTCTTCGAAGCCGACGCCGCCGATCTCGTTCCCGTCTGGCATCCGTGGCCGGGCGAGAAAGCCGATCTCGCCATCAGCCGCCCCGAGCCGGTCGTCGGCGCGACCGTCACCGTCCACAATGTCCGCCACGATGTCTCCCTCGGTTCCCGGCAGCGGACCTCCTCGCTCGTCCTCCAGCTTCAATGCAGCCTCGGTGAAGATTTTGGGATCGAGCTTCCAGCCGACGCCGGCATCACGTCGCTGACTCAAAATGGCGCCATGGTTCCCGTCCGCATGGACGGCCCCCGCGTGATCGTTCCCCTTCAACCGGGCGCGCAGACGATTTCCGTCGAATGGAAAACCGCGACGCCCCTGGGCATCTCCGCCTCCGTGGACCAAGTCCGCCTCCCCGTCGAAAGCGCGAACATCACCACCATCCTCCGCGTTCCGCAAGACCGCTGGGTCCTCTGGACCTATGGCCCGCTCCGTGGCCCCGCCGTGCAGTTCTGGGTCATTCTGATCTGCTGCCTCATCGCCGCGCAAATCGTCGCGCGACTGAAAGGCTCTCCCCTCACCGTCGGGCAATGGACACTGCTCGGCCTCGGGTTGGCACAAGTACAACTCGGCGGCCTAATCATCGTGGCGTGGCTTTTCCTGCTCGCATGGCGCGGCACTGATTCGTATCAGAAACTGGGACCATGGCTCTATAATTTGTGCCAGATCGTCCTGGTCGGCGCGACGATCGCCGCCCTGATGCTCTTGCTCGACGTCCTCAAGGCCGGCTTCCTCGGCCATCCCGACATGTCCATCGTCGGCAACGGCTCCAGCAGTAATTACCTCCAATGGTACCAGGCGCAATCCGACACCGCGCTTCCCCTCCCCGGCTGCCTCTCCGTCTCCATCTGGTGGTACCGCCTGTTCATGCTCGCCTGGGCGCTCTGGCTCGCGTCGTCCCTCATCCGCTGGCTCGCTTGGGGCTGGAAGCAATTCAGCCAAGGCGGCCTCGCGCGCCGTCTGTGGAAAAAGAAAAGCGCCTCACCCAAGAATCCGGAGCAGCCCGCATCGCCGCCCGATTTTCCCGGAGACGCTAATAAGTAGCAGAGCCGGTTATCAGATTTGAATTCCAAGCGAAATTAGGCTTTTGAGCCGCTTATAAAATCAGCAATTTCCGGCACTCCTGTGACCATGAGCCTATCTTTCAATTTTTGATTATCTAAAATCGCGTTCCAGCGCCTTTTGACTTCCTCGGCTCGGGAAATCCACTGGCCGAAAGGAAGTTCGCCGGTCGCCACCTTTTCAGCATAACGAGCCATTTCCCATCGCAAGGTTGTTCCCAAGACTTCCAAGTGCAATGCGTCTTGCGGACGGGATCGCCTGAACGTGGCAGCCTCTTTTTCCCGCCACAAATCCAACGGATCGGCTATCAATATGGTGAATAGCACGCTGTCACATCTCACTTCTACGTTCCTGGCGTTTTCCTTAAACTCTTCCGCCCCAAGAACAAATCCAAATTGCAACCTGCCCAATGGGAGGCTTCCCGCAATGTCCGGTATTTCCGCCGGCTCAGTGGTGGCAAAGTCAGCATCTCGGCTAAGCCAAGACCTTTCCTCCTCCACTCCGTACACGCGTACGCGAAAGTCAGGGTCGTTGATCTGTTCCAACTGGTCTCTGTAAAATAAACAAGCCGCGCCTCCAACCAGAACGTTGCGCTCTAAAACCTGTGGGTTTTCGCGGTGAAGCTGTGCCAATCCAGCAAGGATCGACTTCCAATCGAAAATTCGAGGATTGCCCTCGCTCACACGCCGTTAAATTGACGAGGCCCCGAAATGGTGATCTTTAAGCCTGGCGGACGAGACGCCCGCAGATCGCGGTAATCGTAATGATTACCTTGATTCTTCCACGCCTCCTTCTCCGAACCGGGAACCACCCAAGGCGCGGCTACCTCTCCAATTTGAGGAATGGGGTTTGCCTGGCCGGTGGTTTTGATCTGCGTAGCTTTCATTGATATCTCTCGGTAACCCGAAGTTACCTTATCCGCAAACAAAAAGCGAGCCGGTTATCAGAATTGAACTGATGACCAATGGTGTTGAGAATCGTCGTGCCGAGCGATTGCGGTTCTTCTCGTTAGCGAAAATTTCCCGGGGAATTGTCGCCCTCGATGCCATTTGCGTCCTTGTACAGTTTGCCCATCTCGGTAAAGCCGTCTCCATCTTTCTGGTAGAGGGGAGACAAGCTGTACTCGCCTTCGCAGTTGTCGGCAAACCATGCGTACCTCTCGACAAAATCCAGGCGTTCCAGCATTTTGACCGTTTTCACAAGGAACGCTTCGGCCAGCGCTTCAGAAGGCTTATTTTTTTGCTGCAGATGCCACTTGGTGACGTCGGCGGTGCCAAATTCGGTCACCCAGATCGGTTTATGGTATTTGTCGTGAACGGCGATCAACCAATGCTCGAACTCGTCGACGGCTTTCGGATTTGTGTAATCGGGATACTTGTGGAGCGCGATAAAATCGACCCGGTATCCCAGTTTGTCCGCCTTGGACATGAATTCATCGAGCCACTGTAAATTCCCACCTGGCGCCGGACTGCCCAGCCTCTTCCCGGTGCTCATGATCTGCGGCCATAACGCCAGGCATTGATCGACAGTCATGTTGGACTGATCCGGGTGATCAGGCTCATTGAAGCCAAGGACATTGATGACGTTCCGGTTGTCTTTCACCTTTCTTATGTTCTCGGGAGTAACCGTGTTGCCATTCCAAAACATCGGGACGAATTCCATGGGCCTGGAACCGTCGTCACTCTTGGGGTCCAAGCTCCACGTGTAGTACCAACTCACGTGCAGCCTCGAGAGTTTATCGACGGTGATTTTTGGATTCCAGGAACCGATCCCTTTCTTGATGGGGGGAGCGTCGTCGGCGCTGGCAATGACAAGGGATGCCGCGGCCAGGATGGAAATGAGCAGCACGGATTTCATAATCAAAGTTCCAACGTAAATCCGAATCGCAGTCACGCTTTGACCATTAAGCTGTGATCGCGAGGTTTAATTTTTCTGCAATCCAACAGCTTCAAGCGACTTGGACAAGTGTTTTCTCGTTCGCTCCGGCCCACACTCCTGGCGAACTCTGGATAAGAGATGTACGAAGCGGGCAAGTATTCTTGGCTCAAAAATAGCAATTGCAATAATTACTGTTGACTAAATCCAGCGAGCCGCTACTTATGCTTCCAAGCAGTAGTTATTGAGAGCATTTCCATTTTTGATATTCGCAATAATAACGAAGTTGTTCGTCTATAACATCTCACGGCTACAAAACTGACAATAATTGCAATTTTGCTTCCAAGCAATCGATCTTTCGAAGCCATCCACCTAACCCACCAACAGAAAGGCGACACTCCATGAACTCGTCCCCCACCCTGACTCTTATTCGCAGCTACGAAACACGGCCATGGTTACGATGGGCCCTTACCGCTTTCGTGGCCGCGCTGGTTATCCTCTTCATTTCCGGACCCGCCCGTGCGCAAACACTTACCTATTCCACGGACTGGATGGGAAATACCTTCTCGGGGACTAATAATTCCCACGTGCCGAGCTGCGAATCGTTTTCCGTTGTGCTGACGATAATCATGCTCTCATCCTAATAATTCCCACGTGCCAAACGGAATCGATGCGATCGCGGTCACGTCTGGCGGCACCACGTATGCCAACTGTTGGTACGATGAGGCGGGCGGAGAAGTGTCCGAGTTCACTTCGGCGCCTGCCTGGGTCAGCTTCACCGGTTATCTGCATGGCTTTAGCCGGTCGGGCGGCTATGCCATCGCCGTTAACGGCACCTATGTTTATGTCGCGATGTCGCAGGGCGAAGACGGTACGCCTGCCACCAACGGTAACGGTCTGATCGATTATCCGGAGAACACTATTACGGGCAATATTTGGGATTGTGTCCGACGCTACAAACTTACCGGAACGCCAACGGCTATTCCGACCTATGGCTATAGCTCGGATGAGAGCATGATTATCGTCAGCACAACGGAAAACGATTCGCAGCTCGGCACGTCCAAGAATCCGGATCAAGCCAGCATCGGCACCAGCAACCCTGTCCTGGGCATAGCGGCAAATAACAGCTATGTTTGGGTCGCCGATAACGCGAACGATAAAATCCACGTCTACAACGCATCGACCATGGCGCCCATTGCGACCTGGTCCGGTATTACCGCCCCCGGCAAAATGGCGTTGGACAGTACCACCGGTATCTTGTGGGTGGTGGAAAACTATGGCAACAACGCCTCCTCTTCCATCGTCGGTTTTGATGCGACTGTCACCGGCACAGCGACGCCCAAGGGAGGTTCCATCGCCTGTGGCACTGGCCAGCAGGTGGGAGCAGCCAGTGCGTTGGCGGTCGACGCAAGCGATAAATTGCTGATCGCCGATAACGGTATCTTTCCTGAAACGATGTCCGGTGAAACAGCCGCGCCCTACGTGCTGTATCCCAAGCCGGATGTCGCGAAGATTGCTGTTTATACGACGGGAGGCGCGAACCCGGTCTATAGCTATACTTTCGGTTCCAATGTCTTCAGCGGTTCCACGCCGGGAAAAGTCGCGCCGATGGGTTTCCATGGCATCACGGGCCTTGCCTTTGATGGCACGGGTAACTTTTACGTGTCCTGTACAGGTGACCCGCATGATGTCGGAAGCGGAACCTACCTTCGCAAGTTTAGTTCGGACGCCACCAACGCAGCCCAGTCCTGGCAAATAACAGGACTGCAATTTGTTGCCGGGGGATCGCTCGATCCGGCCAACCTGAATCAATTCTATTCGAGCTATTCAGGCTATAGCATGAACTGGAGTAACAACCCGCTCACGGGAACCGGCACGGGAACGGCCGCCACTTGGAACATGGATATGTTCAATCCGGGCTTGTATCCGACGGACCAACCCACAACGGATGTCAGCACCGATTGGTTGATACCCGGAAATGCCGGGGACAATGCCCCACTGAGCGAGAACCATCCCATGGTCTTTGAGGTGCGCGATATCCAGGGCAAGCCCTTCCTCTTCACCGACGCCATGAACATGGGCAATATTTTGGGAGTCATGCGCATGAATGGCAACGTGGCTGTTCCCGCGTGTGTCTTTGGTTACGACCGAGGCGGCTGGCCAGCCGACGCCACCAAAGGAAAAGTCTACATGTGGAATGACGTGAATGGTGATGGCTGCATGCAAGCGAGCGAGTTCACCATCAATTCCATCCCCATTCCGATTACCCTCTGCGGCAAATGGATTGATGACAGCGCCAACATCTGGACCACCAACCGGGTGACCTCTGGATCAGGTCTGGGTGAAGTTACTGAAGTCAAGCTCGCCTCCACGCCGCTGAACGCCTACGGCGTGCCGCAATATAATGTGACGACGCCCATCAATACCTGGGTGGCCGGTTCCAATAATGTGACCACTGATACCGATTGGACCGGCTTGGTCGATCTGGCGTATCTCCCCTCCATCGATACGATGATCCTGACCGGCAACACCACGACGCACAGTTCCGGGGCCACGAATAACTACAATGTCGTCCGGGCCTATCCTCATTGGTCCACGGCAACAACCACGAACAAGATTGGTCATGCCTGGGAGGCTGACGGGACCTCATGGAAGGGACTCTACGCCATCGGCAGTTATGTCTTCGCGAGCGCAGGGGTGAATAACGTCAACGCCATTAGCGTTTATGCCATCGGCAACGGCGCTTTTCAGGGCACCTTCACTCCTGTCGGGGTTTCTCCTACAGGCTTGAATGACGAGGACAATCCCATCAATGCTCGCATTCTCGCTGATGGAACCTACGTCATTTTCCAGGAGAATGACCTGACCAATAATAACACGATATATCGCTGGGCACCGCCCGGGGGGCCGTCCTTCCACACGACCAACGTGATCGATCCAAATGGCCATACCCTTGTCCAGGCGACGTCGACCTCCAATGCCGACCAGACCGACCAGGCGACCTTTGGCCCCAATGTGGCCACGGCTTACACCAATGGTTTCGGTGGTGTGGTCAACTTCGACGTCTCCGGCGACACCTTGACGAGCGCCCCGGCGATCGTCGCGAACTACGCCTCCAACACGAAGACGCTCACGATTGGCATCACCACGAACAGCGCACTGGCCATCTCGCCGTTGGCGCCGCCATCCGGCACGACGGGCGTGATCAATTGCCTGTCGGCGCCTAATGGAACGTCGGACCCGAACCTTGCCGACATCACGTTCAACATGGGTGCAATCACGGGTGGTGTAGCGGGCGAGAAAGTCACCTCGTTTGCGTTCACCTACCTGACCGAAACCGTACTCGATGGCCTGACGGTGACGGTGGTGGCGACGTTCTCGGATAACTCGACGTCGACCGTCACCCGCACGGTGAATCGTGATACAAGCAGCCCGATCTATGACACCTTCTACGGATTCGTTGCGCCGGCCGGGAAATCGATCACATCGATCTCCCTGACATCCAACGCCACGCGCGCCAATACGACAAATATCGACGACGTTTCTTTCATCACCTCGGTGCCTTGAAGCGATGCTCGGGTGGTGGACTGGAGACACACTTCAGTCCACCACGTCGTGTCTGCTGGCGGATAACTGCGTACTTCTACGCGAAAGGCAATCGCAAGACCTACCAGAAGGTTGCCCCGGTTACATTTGCTTTGAAAAAGTAAGCCCTCCCTGCAGTCGAGCCGTAAAGGAGAGCCGGTTATCAGATTTGAACGGATGACCAACGGTTTAAAGTCCCCTTATCTAACGGGGGTATACAAAAAGTCATAAATCCCTATAGTGGCGGCATGGCCGCCCGGAGATTTTTTCGATTCGTCACCACGACGACATCCCACGTACTCCGGGGGCGGCATAACCCAAGTTGCGGAAATCATCGGCTTCACCTTTGGTTGATTCTCCTTTTCTGCAGTCTCGGCAGCCCGGCGCTGGCCACCACGTCAAATTGGATCGGAGGAGACGCCGGTGGTCCCAGCCAATGGACGGACCCTTTCAACTGGGATACTTCCGTTCCAAACTCATCGACCGCCATCGCCGTCTTCCCATCGTCGACAAGTGTTAAAACGGTTACTTCCTTTTCCACGGTGACGGTCCAGCAGCTCTCGTTCACCGGCAGCGGTTACTCGCTGACGTTTGGGGCCACCGTCAACCTCGGCTCCGGGGGCATCACCGCCACCACGGCCGACGCGCCCAACCTCGACTTGGTCATCAACGGCATCTTGAACATGGGGGGAAACAGCATCGTGGCCAATCTCAACGGCGACGGCATCATCAACGCCAACGGCGCTTCGACCACACTCACCATCGTGGGAACCTCCGGTAACTTCACCGGCTTGATCCTGAACGGTGGCGCGGCTACGACCTCCCTGACCATCGGGGACGGCACGCACACGGCAAGCCAGACTTTCGGCGACATTTTCTTTTCAAACCCGAATCGGTACAGCGGGGCCACCCTCGTGAACGCCAATGCCACCATGGTAAGCACCACCACCGAATCTCTTTCCGCCAATTCCGCTTTCACAGTCAACGGCACGCTCAACACGACGGCGGCGAACGCGACTCTTAAGTCCCTTTCCGGAGCTTCCACCGGCATCGTCAACTTGGGCGCCAGCCTGCTGACGGTGACAAACGGCGGGACCTTCGCCGGGGCCATCAACGGCACCGGAGGATCCCTCACCTCGACCGGCGGCACGCTGACTCTCTCCGGAACGAATACCTACACGGGTGCGACCATGATCAGCGCA
>Ga0206996_1120_pt1 | contig 18578 bp, 11 predicted proteins | sample Alteio_BWMinCont_2_FD_153467 | JGI IMG/M metagenome (GOLD analysis project Ga0206996, IMG submission 153467) | Enriched cells from forest soil in Barre Woods Harvard Forest LTER site, Petersham, Massachusetts, United States -... | ecosystem: Environmental > Terrestrial > Soil > Temperate forest >...
GCGCAGCATTATTTCCTACCGTTACGGAATCGGAGAACGTACAACCGTTGGCATCTTGTACTATAACCGGATATCTTCCAGGACTCAGACCATTGTATACCGTCGTTGCTGAAAAGCCAAGGTTGTTGAAATTAAAGGTGAAGGGTCCAGTACCTCCAACCGGTATTCCAAGGGTATCGCTTCCGTTGCTTCCGCTGCAGTTCGCATTTGCGGAGCTGCTCACGATTGCAGTGGGACCGGCATTGTTCCCCACATTGGCCGAAGTAGTATAAGTACATCCATTATTGTCTTGCACAATAATCGGATAGGAACCAGAACTCAGATTGGTGAATGAGGTGGTTGCAGAAAATCCTAACCCGTTAAAATTATATTGGAACGGTGCTGTTCCGCTGGTCACCGCACCGAGTGTAAGACTTCCGTTATTTAATCCGCAATGCGCATTTACGGGTGTGGTTGCAATGGCAGTAGGGCCAGGCTGATCGGGCACGACCACCGCGTTGGCAAGAATGCAGCCGTTTGCATCTTCAACGATGACGGTGTAGGTACCCGGAGAAAGGTTGCTGAAGCTGGTGGTAGCAGAATATCCTAAATTGTTGAAATCAAATAGATAGGGTCCGGTCCCATTGGTGGTGGCTCCTATCGTCAGATCTCCATTCGCTGCACTGCAGGTAGCTGAGGTAGGGGTGGTGGCCTGTGCAGTGGGTCCGCCTATATTGGCAATGTTAACCGTGGAAGGAAGCAAACAACCGTTCGCATCTTTGATGGTAAACGCATAGAGCCCTGCTGCTAAACCATTATAGGTCACGGTGCCGGTATAACCTGAACCATTGAAAGCAATGGTAAACGGACCGGTACCTCCGGTCACCGCCCCGATCGTTGCAGAACCGTTGCTCACTCCACAGTTAGCATCAGATGGGGTAGAGGCCACTGCGGTGGGACCCGGATTATCTCCAACAGTGGTGTTGGTGGAAAGAAGACATCCGTTCGCATCTTTGACTATGATAGGATACGTTCCTGCAATCAGGTTATTGTAAAGGAGTGTAGCTGAAAATCCGGAGCTGTTAAAATTATAAGTGAATGGTCCTGTTCCTCCGGTTGGGGCTCCAATCGTCACACTTCCGTTATTCCCTCCACAGTTTGAATTAACAGGTGTGGTAGCCAGAGCGGTCGGGCCGGGACTATCACCTACCGTGGCCGTGGTAGAATAGGTGCAACCATTGGCATCCTGAATGATCACGGGATAGGTCCCTGGAACTAACCCATTGTATACGGTAGTGGCTGAAAACCCAAGGCTATTAAAGTTATAGGTAAAAGGTCCGGTTCCTCCGGTGACGGCACCTAAAGTAACTTTTCCGTTAGGCCCCGTACAGTGTGCGCCGACAGGGGTAATGGCAAGAGCAGTAGGCCCTGCGTTATTACCGACGGTGGTGGAGGTGGTATAATTACAACCATTCGCATCTTGTACAATAATGGAATAGGGACCCGGGGCAAGACTGCTATATACCGTTGTAGCAGAGAACCCCAATCCATTGAAGTTATAGGTATAAGGCGCGGTGCCTCCTGTGACGGCTCCAAGAGTGACGGACCCACTGTTCCCCCCGCAATTTGCATTCACATCGGTGGTGGAAATAGCGGTCGCACCTGGAATATTCCCGACTACGACAGAGCTTGCAAAAACACATGCATTTGCATCTTTCGTGACTAGCGGATAAGAGCCTGGGGTAAGGCCGTTATATACTGTTGTTGCTGAGAATCCGAGACTGTTGAAGTTAAAAGTGTATGGACTTGTTCCACCGGTGGTGGCCCCGATCGTTACGGTTCCATTGCCTCCACCGCAGGTAGCAGAAGCTGGCGTGGTAGCTTGTGCGGTTGGACCCGGAATATTTCCAATGACTATCGTGGTGGTATAGGTGCAGGTATTTGCATCTTTCACAATTACAGAATAGGTTCCCTGTGCAAGGTTGTTAAAAGCCGTCGTTCCTGAAAACCCGAGGCTGTTGAAGTTGTAAGAGTAAGGCCCCGCTCCTCCGGTAACCGCTCCAAGTGTAGCCGATCCATTACTGGCTCCACAGGTAGCACTGACGGGTGTAGTAGCCAGGGCCGTAGGGCCTCCGTTGTTACTCACGTTAACCGAGGTGGTATAGACACATCCATTGGCATCTTTTACAAGAAGCGGATAGGTGTTCACTGCTAAGGAGCCATAAAAGAGTGTGCTGGAATAACCTAAGGAATTGAAATTATAAGTAAAAGGTCCGGTACCACCAGTCACTGCACCCAGTGTAGCGGTTCCGTCGCTGGACCCGCAGTTCGCATTCGTAAGACTTACCGCAATGGCAGTTGGCCCGGCCGTATTTCCGACACTGGCTGTGGTCGGGAAAGTACAGTTATTGGCATCCTGCACGATTACCGGATAGATGCCTGGTGAGAGTCCGGGGTAAACAGTGCTTGCAGAAAACCCCGCACCGTTGAAATTATAAACATAAGGTCCCACTCCACCGGTCACTGCTCCAATATTCACAGTCCCATTTGCGTTGCCACAGGTTGCATTTACAGAAGAGGTCGAAAGAGCCGTAGGGCCTGCGGTGTTATTCACGGTTGCGGTAGTGGGGAACGTGCAACCATTCGCATCTTTTACAATGACGGGATAAGTGCCCTGGCCGAGTCCATTATAAACAGTCGACGCGGAATATCCCAAGCCATTGAAATTGTAAGTGAAAGGACCTGTTCCTCCGGTGACCGCACCCATGGTCACACTTCCATTCGTACCACCACAACTTGAAAGTGTGGAAGAGGTGGCCAGGCCGGTAGGACCTGGATTGTTGTTGATCGTTACCGTGGTAGGAAAGGTACAGCTGTTGGCATCCATAACAATGATAGGATACGATCCGGTGGAAAGTCCACTGAAGAAAGTAGTGGAAGCAAATCCGGTACTGTTGAAGTTATAGGTAAAGGGGCCCGTTCCTCCGGTGACCGCTCCAATCGTAACGGTGCCGTTAGTGTTACCACAACTGGTGTTAACGGCGGTGGTAGCAAGTGCAGTAGGTCCTGGATTATCGGAGATGGTTACGATCAAAGAAAAAGAACACCCATTGGCATCCCTCACCGTAACAGGATAGGTCCCTGCACTCAAGCCATTGAAGAAGGTGGTAGAGGCAAATCCGGCAAAATTGAAATTATAAGTAAAGGGTCCCGTGCCACCGGTTGCTGCTCCCAGAGTAACAGAACCATTGGCGTTACCACAGGTTGAATTGGCCGGAGTGACAGCCAGACCGGTTGGACCGGGATTATTACTAATAGAAATGGTGGTTGAAAAAGTGCATCCGAAAGATCCTTTCACCGTAAGCGGATAAGTGCCTGGAGCCAGACCGCTATAAACAGTGGTTCCTGAAAAGCCAAGACTGTTAAAATTATAGACAAATGGTGCGGTTCCTCCGGTTACTGCCCCCAGGGTCACCGAGCCATTATTGCTTCCGCAATGGGCGTTGACCGTAGTAGTGGCGATGGCGGTGGGACTGGAGTTATTTCCGACGGTCACGGTAGTTGGAAAATTACAACCATTCGCATCGAGTACAACAACTGGATAAGTTCCTGCAATTAATGAATTGAAGGAGGTAGTTGTTGAAAAACCAAGATTGTTAAAATTGTAGGTAAAGGGACCTGTGCCTCCCGTAACCGCACCAATGGTCACGGAACCATCGCTGGCTCCGCAGTTAGAATTGACCGGGGTTGTTGCCAAAGCCGTTGGACCGGGGTTATTCCCGATGGTGACTGTAGTTGGGAACGTACACCCATTCGCATCCTGTACAATAACCGGATAAGTTCCCGGAGCAAGACCATTATACACCGTGGTCGCAGTAAAACTTCCGGCGCTATTAAAGTTATAAGTAAACGGACCTACCCCGCCTGTGCCGGCGCCGAGCGTTATAGAACCATTACTCCCGCTACAGTTAGCATTCACAGGGGTTGAAACCAGGGCCGAAGGACCCGGATCATTTCCTATATTGACAGTCCTTGAAAAACTGCACCCATTCGCATCTTGCACAATCAGCGAATAAGCTCCGGGTGCAAGTCCTGAATAAAACGTTGTGGAAGAGAAACCTCCTCCGTTGAAATTGTACAGATAGGGGGCCGTTCCTCCGGTTGGGGTGTTGAATGTAACAGTTCCATTATTCGATCCGCAACTGGCTACTGTGCGTGTAGTTGTTTCTGCAGTGATGGAAGAATTGGTACAGGCTGTTTGGGCCACATCCGGTGTATTAGCAGCACCGGGTGTTCCTGAAGTGGCAATAGCAATGTAAGTGCCGTCACTACGCAAAGCCAGTCCGTGACTATTCGTAGTAGGGGTCCAGGTGTCATTTACATTATTGGGTGAATCAGGGATGGTGAATGAACCAATCGCGGTGCAGCCGGCTGGTGCATTGGATTCTCCGGGATAACACCCGGCATTGTTTCCTGAATTATAAGATACCGACGAGATGACTGAACCGGAAGAATTTAATAACGATACCTGCCCCTGCGCATCATCCAGCAGTCCCGGGATAATGGTATTTAATCCACTGGTACTGCAAGAATTAATTTGAAGATTGACGCTTGCTGCACCCGGGTTGTTCCAGGAAGCACCTCCCGCAGGCAGTGTGGTCCACGCTCCTCCTGAGGAAGCGGTTCCTCCTCCTCCGATTAAATAATAAGCGCAAGGGGCGAGAATCGTTCCGGAGGGAATCGTAAGGGTCCAACCTTCTGAAGCCGGACCTGGAGAGAGTCCAGTAAAGACGATCACATCGCAACTCAAGTCAACCGGACAAGGACCTGCGTTGAAGAGCTCAATGAATTCACCTCCCTGGCCATCATTGCAGTTTACACAGGTTGGAGCAATACCTAACTCATTGATCACTACCTGAGCCTTAGACTGAATTGAACCAAGCAGAAATATAAAAACCAGGAACCCCCTACTCACCGAAATATACCAACTTTGTATGATTCGTTTCATGTAATTTCAATTCATTCACAGGGTGTTAACTGGAGATTTACCTATCTTACGAAGAGAAGCAGTTTGGGTTTCAGGTTTAAATAAACATAACAAGTAAGTTTTACCCCCGCATAGCCGCTCTTCCTTAATCTCGTTGTAGTTGTACCCGTAAAATACGGATTAATCAGCTGACCGGAGTTAGGTTACAGCTAAATTTCTTGTAAATCCATGAATTGGCAACAAATGATATTGATTGTTGCAATAAAATAAAGGAAGGATATAAAAAGGAATATAAAAAAAGAATGCAGGATACAAGTTGTAACGGCAATTGATTCAGATACTTACCTTAATTCACCACAATCTTCTTCATGAATTTTTTATTGCCTGACGTTCCAACAAATAAATAGACTCCGGAAGCAAGTTCCCCATTCGCGAAATGAATAGAGAAACTATTCCCGCTAATATTTACCTGAGTGGAAGCTACTTCACTGCCCAGCATGCTATACATGTGAATGTCCATAGTCGAAGATCCAGTCTCCGGTAAGGTTCCATTTAGGATAGTGCCGTCTGTTGGATTCGGGTAGAGCGAAAAAAGATCCGGTGCATCCAGGGAATTAATTCCGGTCACCACCGTTGGTATGACACTCAGATTGTCTATTCCTACATCCTGATTTCCTTTGTCAGAAACAACGAACCTCAGGACACAAGTGGACGATGTTGCGGTGGTGTTTACCGTTTCAGTGGTCCATGTAGAAACCTGAGCCGATGTAATCGTCAGAAGAGAATTTGGGAACGTTACACCTCCATCCGTAGAGAGCTCTACATTGAAAGCGAATGGAGCAGGTGACACTTCATTGTGGATATAATCAAACTTGATGGTTTTGGAGCCTGCTCCGGAAAGATCGAGGTAGAGGTCAAGCGCTCCGATAGAACCTGCCGGAGGAGGGGCGTTGTGGAAACGGGCACTGTAACTGCCATTGGAAGCTGCGGGTGTGTATTGACCACTCGTTGGAGAAGTCCATTCCCCTCCCGTATAATCGTCCCGATGCCAGTTGTCATCCCCGTCAGGGGAAGTGCCCCCGGTATATCCTTTCCAGTATTTATCGGGCGACCGTTGTGGGCCGCTATTACAAGAGTCTGTTTCCCATGTCGGTTCGAAAGAGTTCGAGTAAGGCAGGGTGGCATAATACCGGTTACAGACAGGAGTGCTTCCGGAGGTATCTACATGCACATACCAGCGGGGGGTATAGGAAGTAAGCTGGGAAGCAGTATAGGTACGGTAAGAAACTTTCCAGTCGACCGCCGACGATTCCATGAGCAGGAAGCTTCCGTTTACATAATTCGTATCCACAAGCCTCACATGGGAGCCCGACAGGTTAAAGCAATCTCCCTGTTTAACCTGAGACGCACTGCTGTATGCAGTTGAAATGTTGGGTATGGTAGTCGTGCTGTACTTGGTTGTAAGTCCCCATGCATGAGAAACAAAGCCGGAGCAATCGACTCCAAGAGCACAGGTTTCGCAGCAATCACCGTTTGTGGTACAGTCATTATCTCCGGCCGATTTGCCGTTCGTAAGCCCTGAAGTAAAGGAGGTAAGGGATGAGAAACCGCCCCAGCAATAAGCCATACCAACGTTGCTGCTCCCCACGGTTACCCAGGAAGGGGTCGTCACATTTCCTCCTGCCGAAGGACAATTGGTTGCAGGTTGAATATTAGAGGAAGAGGCCGTAAAATGGTATGTTGTAAAGGGCTGAGCATTGTAATGTATCTGAGTGCGGGTAATAGTCTGTGCAGAGAGGGAGCCTGTGAAGGCAGACAGAAGACTACAGAAAAGAACCAGACGGATTGAAATGAGTTTCATGAATAGAATGATTAAGTGTTCAATTATTTATTTAGGTTCATTCAATTGGATCAGATGATCATTAAAATGATATTTAGAGGCCAGTATAGCGCTTGGATAATCATTTGTTTTCGTGATCTCCGTTTCTGTGAGTGAAAAGAGATGGACCCCATCCGGAGCACTGACCATATTCAATACAGACCCATCCGGTAAAACGGATAATTCTTTATCAGACAGAACATAATAGACGTCGGGAATCTTTTTATCACTCACCACTTGGCCGATACCTCCGGAGCCTATGGAAATGGTGATGAGGTGGCGCTCCACACTAATCGGACTTTCGGTTATATAAGTCTGTACATCCAGCATGATCCGGTCGCTGGTGGATCCAACAACATATACCCCTGCAACTTTTTTGTCGGTGTTGAAATTGGTGTTGAAGGTTTTTCCATCGGCCGTATTTACCTGAACAGCGTAGGAATTAGCATTCAGGATAGCGGTGTAAATAAAATTTCCGGACCCGGTCATCCAGCCTTTAAAACCCTGAAGGGTGGAAGTCCCCAGCAGAACACTATTCCCAGAGGGAAGGAGCAGATAGGTCGCATTGTGAAATCGGGTAATCCTTCCAACCCCTGCAAGGGATTCAGGAATAGCAATAGAACTTACTGATTTGCCGGCTTGGTCGTAGATGGAAACCGTTCCATCACCAAGCACATAAAATAATCCCTGATCGTAGACAAAATCCCGGGGAGTCGGGAGTACTGAAAATTTTGTTTTTGTTTTTCCGGTTGATTGATCAATGAGTAGAATTTCATTGCTTGCATCGGATAGGAAGGCAATGCGATTGTTATCAATGATCTCAAAGGAAGTCACCCCCAGGTTTGCTCCTGCCACTTGCTGATATGGAAAACCATCGGGAGTGTTCCAGGCTGTTTGGGTAAGTTCGAGAATAGAGTATCCGGTTTTAAGACCGGGGGATGCAACTTGCTGTGCATTTGCAAAATATTGCAAGCAACAAGCAATAGTCAGAAAAAAGGATGATTTCTTCATTCTTGAATTGGTTTGATCTTAAATTGAGGTGTTATGCTGTAGCTCTAACGGGTCTCCCCTTTAAACTGATTATAATTATACATCATTCTCTTTGAAATTCCTAATATTATGGGGTAAAAAGAGGATTACCTTATAAAATCAATATGTTTTCCTATGAATACCAACACCCAACCCATTCACATTTGCAAACTTCAGAAAGAGGATCTCCTGAAACTGAAAGCATTGATCTGTCTTTTTCAGGACGTGTTTGAAATGGAAGAAAAAGAGAGGAGCCCTGTTGAACGGCTTCAATCATTACTGAACAGCTCTGACTTTGTTGCATTCGCAGCTTTTAGTGGAGAGGAATTGGTTGGAGGGGCTACGGCCTACGTACTACCGAAATACTATTCTGAATCATCGGAACTATTCCTTTATGATCTGGCCGTTAAGAAATCGTTCCAACGACAAGGAATAGGAAAGGAATTAATGGAGCATATGATAACGTATGGTAAAAAGATCGGTGCCCCGGAATTATTTGTTGCAGCCCATTCAGAAGACAAACATGCCTTAAAGTTTTACTCCGATGCAGGGGGGAAGGCTGAAGAGGTATTTCATTTTACTTTCTGAGCGGTTTCGTGGAAAGGTCTAATACTGTAAACTGTGTAATATACTGTCGAAGACCTATAACACATTGACCACCGCAATGACGCACTTTTGCCGCGAATGTTTAAATTGTAGGAAAGCTCATGTCTTTTCAATACCTTCAGAGTATATGATGAAACAGGTGCCCCGAATGATTCTTATGCTGAGGAACCTTTCCCTTCATTTTATTGGCCTTGCCTGTATGGTGCTGATCGCTCTGCAGGCTACGGCACAAGAGAAACCTGTCAAACAAAAAGATCTTATTGACGTGCTGAAAAATCTTACGCATAAGGTTCTAATAGCAGAAGAGGAGACCATTCCCAAAGGGCAAATTCACTTTTCCTTTATTCCTGCCGCCGCCTATACCGTGACTACCAGAGCGGCTATTGCCATTGCTGCAAATGCCGCCTTCTATACGGATGATGGACCCAAAGCTAACTTGTCAACGATTAATTCAAGCCTTACCTATACCCAGAACCACCAGATTATTTTCCCCATTCATACCAGTTTCTGGTCAAAAGGGAATAAGTACAATTTGCTGGGCGACTGGAGATTCTATCGTTATCCTCAGGATACTTACGGGCTCGGTGGTCATACCTCTCGATTGGATGGGGATCAGCTGAACTATACCTATATGGCCATTCGGGAGACCGTTCAGAAAATGATTGTGCCCGATTTTTTTGTAGGGGTGGGTTATAATATGGACTACCATGCGGATATCACTGAAAAGGGTTTAGGCACAGGAGTGGTTACGGATTTTGAAAAATATGGGAAAACGAGCAAGTCGGTTTCTACCGGTTTTTCTCTGAAGCTGCTTTATGATTCCAGGAGAAACCCTATTAACCCCGTCCCTGGTACCTATGCGAATATCGTTTTCCGTCCGAATCTGATGGTGATGGGAAGTGATCAGGATTGGCAGTCCCTGCTGGTAGAGTTCCGCAAATATATCCAGATGCCTGGGACCTCTAAAAATATCCTGGCCTTCTGGAGTTATAACTCGTTTACCTTGGGTGGTAATGCACCCTATCTGGATTTACCCAGTACAGGCTGGGATGAATACAATAACGTAGGAAGAGGATATATCCAAAGTCGTTTCAGGGGACGAAACCTGGTTTATCTGGAATCGGAATACCGGTTTCATATCACAAAAAACGGACTCCTGGGTGGAGTTGTATTTGTGAATGCGCAATGTGTCTCCAACTGGCCTGGCGATAAGTTTGATACGATCTGGCCAGGTATGGGTGCTGGCCTCCGCATCAAAGTGAATAAACATTCCAATACCAATATGGCCATCGATTATGGCTTTGGCATTGATGGCTCCCAGGGCCTTTATTTCGGGCTTGGCGAGATGTTCTGAATCCCTCCATTGAAAACAAGTGAAATATGTAAGAGATGATCGATTTTATGCAACACTTTCGATTACTCCTTCATGCACCTTTGTATCAAACTCTGGAATACTTTCCAAAATGAAAGCACTCTGAATTTGTTCTCGATCATGGAAACCGTAAGAATACCTTTTTATGCTAAAATGGCCCTTATTTTTATTGGGGTTTACGCTTTCATTTATGCGCTGTTTATTGGCCAGACGATTATTGTTCCGATTGTTTATGCGACCCTACTTGCGATCCTGCTAAATCCCTTTGTCAATTTCCTGGTGAATCATAAAGTGCCAAAGATTATCGCCATTTCCATGGCTGTAGCTCTTCTCTTTATAATAATTGCCGCTCTTCTATATTTTGTTTCCACGCAGGTTTCTATGTTTTCAGATACATATCCCCAACTCAAAGCGAAAACAGAAGCTACCAGCAATCAATTCATCGGGTGGATATCAACACATTTTAATATTAAGCTTACCAGCATTAAAGCCTGGATCAAAAGCACCGAAGATCTTGCGTTCAGTGATGCAGGTATGGTAGTGGGTAAGACCTTAGTGAATCTGAGCGGAGCCATGATCATCCTGATGCTCCTTCCTGTCTACTTATTTATGATTTTATTTTACAAAACACTGCTCCTGGAGTTTGTACGTAAACTCTTTCGTATAGAACATCATTCTGCTGTCGTTGAAGTGCTCGACCGGACCAAAGGAATTATTCACGGTTACTTGATTGGACTGGCAGTGGAAGCAGTGGTTATCGCCATACTAAATTCCGTCGGGTTGTTAATCCTGGGTATTGATTATGCCATTATTCTCGGAATCACCGGAGCCATCCTGAATGTCATACCCTATATCGGAGGAGTCATTGCGATTGCCCTCCCAATGATTATAGCTTTTGTAACTAAAGATTCTATGTCCTATCCTTTGTTGGTGTTGGCTATCTATACGATCATACAGTTTATTGACAATCACTATATCATTCCAAGGGTGGTGGCTTCCAAAGTAAAAATCAATGCATTGGTTTCCGTCGTGGTAGTGCTGGTGGGTGGTATGCTATGGGGCTTGCCGGGTATGTTTCTTTCCATCCCTCTAACTGCAATCCTCAAAGTTGTATTCGACCATATAGAGCCGCTGAAGGCCTGGGGATTCCTGCTGGGCAATATAGTCCCATCGGCTACTAAATTTTCTTTCATAAAAATAAAAACACTGAAATGAAAACGGATGAAATTGCTCAAACAGCCGCAGGCGATGATCTTGCTGAAGAAGGGCCTTCATTTATGACAAAAGTAAAGGGCTTCTTTATAGAGATGGCCTTGCTCTCCGCTTTTACATGGAAATTTTTCAAAGAACTTTTTAAAAGGCCTTTTGAATTTAATGAAATCGCCAGGCAATGTTATATCATTGGCTGCCGGACCCTCCCCTTGGTTGGGATTACCGGATTTATTATGGGATTAGTTCTTACCATACAATCCAGACCTACGCTGGCTGAGTTTGGTGCAGAATCGTGGCTGCCGGCAATGGTTGCCGTTTCCATCATCCGGGAGATTGGTCCCGTTATTACGGCACTGATCTGTGCAGGAAAAGTGGGATCTGGAATTGGTGCGGAGCTTGCATCGATGAAAGTGACTGAACAGATCGATGCCATGCAGGTTTCAGGCCGGAGACCCTTTAAATATCTGGCGGTGACAAGAATGATCGCTACCACTTTAATGGTGCCTCTGTTGGTTATTTTCTCCGATACAATTTCCATGTTCGGGTCCTTCTTCGGATGTAATCTGAAAGGGGATATCAGTTCTCACTTGTTTTTTTCACAAGTGTTTGAGAAGCTCGACTTCATGGATATCATGCCGGCTTTTATTAAAACCATATTTTTTGGCTTCGGAATTGGATTGATTGCCTGTTACAAAGGATTTAACTCCGATAAAGGGACTGAAGGTGTTGGAAAATCTGCCAATTCAGCCGTTGTGATAGGCTCCTTGCTTGTGTTTCTGATCGATATGATCGCAGTTCAATTAACCAGTCTGTTCTCATAATATGGAAGAAGCAACAGAAAAAGAAACGGGCACGTTAGCCTTGGAAATTAAAAACTTAAAGGTTTCATTCGGATCTAAGGTGGTTCTGAAAGATATTAATCTGCTTCTGAAAAAAGGAGAGAACCTGGTGGTACTCGGCAAATCAGGTAGCGGTAAGTCTGTTTTGATTAAATGCCTGGTCGGGCTCATTGAGCCGGATGAAGGGGAAATTATTATTCAGGGATGGGATACCGCTCATATGAAGGAAAGGGATCTGGAGACCTTGAGAAAAAAAATAGGCTTTCTGTTTCAAAGTGCGGCCTTATACGATTCCATGACCGTTCGCGAAAATTTGGAATTTCCACTGGAAGGAACAGAATCCAGGACAGACGAGGAAACAGAAACATTAGTCATGGAAGCTTTGAAGAATGTAGGGCTTCCCGACACCGCAGGTAAAATGCCTTCTGAACTTTCAGGAGGAATGCGAAAGCGGATTGGGCTGGCAAGAACACTGATCCTCAAACCGGAAATTATGCTATACGATGAGCCAACGACCGGATTAGACCCGATTACTTCCAGAGAGATCAGTAAGCTGATCCTTGAAATGCAAACGAAGAACAAGACCTCTTCCATCATCATTACACATGATATGGAATGTGCCAGAATCACGGGTAACCGAATTCTAATTATAAAAGACGGGGTCTTTTCCACGGAAGGCACTTATGAGGAACTAAAAAAATCAGAAGACCCGTGGGTTCATTCGTTTTTTGAATAATAAATACAAGAGCATTAACATAATCAGCCATGAAAAAAGAGCCAGGAAAAAAAATCACACTAGGGATATTCGTTATAGCAGGTATCCTCCTTTTTATCAGCAGTATCTATTTTGTAGGGCAAAAGCAGCACATGTTTAGCACTACATTCAGATTGCGAAGCTCATTTAAAGATGTGAGCGGACTGCAAGTGGGAAATAACGTCCGTTTTTCGGGAATTAATTTCGGAACAATTGAAAGCATTACCCTGATCACGGATACCTCTGCCAGGGTGGATATGATGTTGGATGAAGGTGTTAGAAAGTTCATCCATAAAGGCGCAACAGCAACGATAGGATCTGAAGGCTTGATGGGGAATAAGATTGTAGTCGTCACTCCAGGCCCTCCGGGTGGAAAGGAAGTGCAAAACAACGATGTATTAGAAAGCAGTGCTCCTATTAATATGGATGATATCTTCAAAAAGCTCAAAGTAACTGCGGATAATGCAGCGAGTATCACCACAAACCTATCGGATATTATGGATAATATTCACTCCGGTAAAGGAACAGTGGGTAAGCTCTTTATGGATACTTCCTTTGCCGATAACATGAATCAAACGCTTGTTAACCTACGACAGGGTACCGGTGGATTTAAGCAAAATATGGATGCAGCTAAACATAGCTTTCTACTGAGAGGGTTTCTGAAAGACAAAAAGAAGGATAAGAACAAGGATAAAGACAAGGAGTAGAAGGCCTGGATGGAAATTCAACCTGTGTTAAATGTAACATTACAAGCATTTAATGTAATGGTAATGAAATACGTAATGCGATCTTTGCTTATCGGGTTTATTTTTACTTAAAATACGCAATCATGGAAACGATCATCAGCAAACCTAAATATCCTCAAAGCATCCCTCAACTCCCGGCATTGTTCTCAGGATATATAAATGAGAACTTTCACAGAGCGTTTATCTGGGGTATAAATACTTCCATTGATCATTCCGGTCAGTTTGTTTACAAAGTAGAATTAAGTGATACCAATTGTTTGTATCATCTTAAATTTAACCTCGACGGTGAGCTCATAGGAAGAGAAGAAGAGATCATGCTGTAAATCCCTAGTCAGATTTCTTCCTGACCGCATTCGATGCTGGTGAGACTTCCCCTTCCAGCTTCTGAGAAAATTGTTTGGTAAACTCAGCCCCATAAAATAAAATCATACAGGAATAAGAAACCCAGAGCAACACCAGGACAATCGTGCCTGCAGCTCCGTAGATAGAAGCCGGGTGAAACTTTCCAAAATAAAATCCAAGCGCAAACTTCCCAAGCAGAAAAAGCATACCTGTTAATATGGCGCCTGGCCAGATATACCTCCATTGGGTTTTGACGTCCGGAAGAACTTTGAACATTAATGCAAATAAGGAAGAAATAGTGGTTAGCGAAAGGACTAAACTGATTGCATGAATCAAAAAGGTAGCCAGCAAGGAGAAGCGTACCGTAATCCATCCGCTTAGATAAGTAAGCAAGGAGGTGATGATGAGTGAAATCGTTAGGAGGAACCCGATCGATACAACAAGGCCGAAGGAGAATAACCGGTCTTTAAGCATCTTCACAATTCCTTGACCGGCTTTGGGTTTTACTTCCCATATAAAATTTAACGACTTCTGAAGTTCTATAAAAACGCCGGTAGCGCCAAACAGAAGCGTGATGACTCCTACGATGGCGGTCAGCAAAGAATTTTGAAGGTGACTCGCTTTAACAAGCATATCCTGGATTTGGACAGCGGATTCATGCCCAAGGACCGATGAAATGCTATCCGCTACCTTACCATTTACAGCATCCTCCCCAAAGGCAGCACCAGCGAGGTATATGGCGATAACCAACAGAGCCGGTAATGAGAAAATAGCATAATAAGCAATCACCGCACTTTGCCGGAACGGATCAACACTCCACCATTTTAGAAAGGTTGATTTTAAAATCCGGAGCCAATCTTTCAATCTAAGTTTTTTCATGGGTTAAGTGAATTAGAATGGATAGCCAATTGCAATATTCAATACCAGGTTATTGCTTCTCCAGTTCGGATCCTCAAAGTTGATTCGGTTTCCTACCCAACGATCACTTTCAGGGAGGTTGGGGCGACGTAAGGGAATTCCTAAATCGAAACGGAGAATGAAGAAGCTCAGATCAGCTCTTAAGCCAATACCGGTGCCTACGGCCAGCTGACTTTCAAAAGTATCGATGTTGAACTCCCCTCCTGGTATTTCCGGATTTTTTTTCGCAAGCCATACATTCCCCGCATCCAGAAATGCGGCTCCCTTCAGGAGCCCAATAATCTGGAAGCGGTATTCCAGATTGCCTTCCAGTTTAATGTCCCCTGATTGATCGAGAAAAGTGGACCCCGCCTGATTCGCAGGTATAACGTAAGAACCCGGCCCAACGGAACGTGCCGGAAATGCGCGTAGACTATTCGGACCCCCGCTGAAGAATTGTTTTATGTAAGGCATCGTATTGGAATTCCCGTAGGGAATACCAGCCGCAACAATTAATCGGGTCGCAATTTTGTGCTTTGAATTAAAGGTGTGGAAATAACGGGTGTCTGTCGTGATTCTGGTGTACTGAGCATAAGGATAACCACCTATCAGGTAGGGGTTAGCATCCGTTGCTGATCGGGAGCTCATCAGCGACTGGATTCCAAAGATTGCATTGCCAGCGGGGTTGAGGTTTGCGCTAAAATAAAATTGGTTGGCATGAGGAGCCCCAAGTTGAGAATTATAGGTGAAGGTGTAGTCAGATCCAATAATAAACTGCTCCTGGAAACTTTTTTTAAGGAAGGGGTTTTCAATCAACAGGGTATTGAAGGCCGGAGTGGTACTTAAAAGTTTGGCAAAGTTCACAGAAAACAGATCCAGCGAATGATCTTTTTGCAAAGACTCTCTCCATTGATATCCAAAAGAAGTGTGTATCACATCCATGCTGAAATAATTCACTCGCTGGAGCAGGCTGATACCAAGATCCACCTTTGTTTTTGGGACATAGAGCCCAGAAACATGTTTGATTGGAAACGGAGTCATAAAATGAGGAATAAATAATTGAACACTAGAGCCAACCTCGTAAGAGCTATATTTTTTGGAGCCTCCTGTTAGTTGGGTCTCAAAACTTCCGTTTGCGTTGACCGCAAGCAACTCCGCACCCCTCCATAAATTTCTGTTCTTATAACTAACTGTAAGCTCCGGTCCGGTATAATTATCTGATTTGGTGACGGCCTCCAGTTCTGCCGTAACAGATTTTCCGGGCATTGGAGTTAAATCAATATAGACGTCCAGAATTCCGGCTTTCTGAGAGTCTGGTTCTTTGAATTTTATTCCTACATAACTGAAAACGCCCATTCCAACAAGGCGGCTGATGGTTAGCCTATGATCCTTTTGGCTATATAGATTCCCGCTTTTAAGGAAGACAGAGTTAAGAATCGGCTCCGGCCTGAACGTGCTATCCTTATCCTGGTAGTAGCATCCGCTGACGAGCACAGTGTCGCTGGTATGGGTTAAACTGTCGGACAGGAGTTTAGAACGGATACTGAAAAAGATCTTACCAATATGATAAGCCTCAGCAGCTTTGTCCGGTATATCCTGCTTTATTGCAAGGGAGAGATTTACTTTTCTGTTTAAGTTGCTGGTGTCTGCTTTGAAGAGGAGGTAATCGGGGTTAAAATAATAGAAGCCCGAATCTTTAAGAATTCCATCAATCCGGATTCGTTCATTCTTCAACACTCCGAGATCGTATTGCATCCCTTCTTTCAGGAGGCTCTCTTTTTCGGTTTTACGTACTCTGAGACTTAGAGTATCGCTGCCAGAGGGAAACCGCACTTTACCCAGGAAGAAGGGTGTACCCAGGTCAGCAGTATAGGTAACACTTGTTTTTCCTTTGCGCAAAGTCACTATGGAGGAGACCTGAGCATGGAGATACCCCCTGCTGTATAATCGACTTCGCAAGACGGTAGCTGTTTTATCCGGATGAACCTGGGAAGCCAGCACAGGAGCCTGCATAGCCTTTGCCTTGATCCAACGCCTTATTCTTGTTGGTTTGCCGTTATTCCCAAGATTATAGAACCATAATTTGTAACGGATGCCCAGAAAAGCAGTATTCGGTTTCGGATAAGCGATCTTTTCAAGTTCGTTTTTTAAAGATCTTTTTTTAGCCGGAAGGTCAGAGCGTACAATGACTTTAGCCCCGGTGTATAAGCTCTCATCTGATTTAAGATAACGGGTGTTGCTACATCCTGCAAATAAAAGGATGAGCAAGAGAAAAGAACTAAGTCGTGTCTGTTTAAGCAATTCCGTTTTGTATTTAATCCTCCAATGATTCAGATTTCCGGAATAACTCCTTTATTCTGTTAAAGTCTTTTGTAAAGATGACCCCGACACCTGTTTTAGTTATTTCTCCTTCAATTGGGTTCAGGTAATCATTTTGCCGAAAGCCTTTCAACTTATAGGTTCCATCGGTTGTCAGCTTATACTGTATATCCACATTGCCAGCTACATCACTGGCGTTATTCTGTTTGGCCCGCTCGCCTTCTACATCCACATTCCCTCCAACTTTTACTGTCACTTTAGAATCGAACAGATTTTTGGAAAGGGCCATTTGGACCTGTGTTCTTTCCTGGCCCTGGCCTGTTGAAAAATCTTCGTAAGATTCTACACCCAGGTTGAGATCCACTCCTTTAATATACTTTCCTGAAAAGGTATTCAGTTGATCGGAAAGCAATTTGCCGGCACTGGATCGGGCGGTGGATGAAAGAGCAGTGTTTCCTCCGGAGTTATCCAACGGATCCTCTGCAAGAAACCGATTTAAGGCCAGGAGTGCGAAGACTTGTTTATTCATTTCCGTTTCATCGGTCCTTAATTGTTCCAGTCTGGCGGTTACTGTCCCGTTTAAAGAACTTACCTGGTCAGTCGGAAGCTTAATGTCGAAGTGGAGGTCGGGGCGCGTAATCGGCCCGCTCATCTTAAGATAGACAAGGAAATTCAGATTTTGCCGGAAGGCATTCTTTTGGGCTTCACTCATTCCTGCCAACTGACTCTGGACGAGATCAAGCGGGGAAGTATGAACTTTGTAAACAGCACTGAGTTCTACATCTGCATCCATAACATCTCCCGACCAGGTGATCGTACCCCCCGATTCGATTTTAAAATTCCTCCGGATCACTTCATCCATCGCCAGGTGATAGCTTCCGTCATTAAGTTTATAACGGCCATTGAGACTAGTCCTTCCATTGGGGTCCAGTGTAAATGTTAATTGGGCAGAGCCAATGACGATGAGCGAATCTCCGGAAGAAGGATCCACAATAATTTTTAGTTTTGTGGCCTTATCGATAGCTATTACCGCATTCAGCTGTATACCCGTCACATTCTTTTTTTTCTCCTCTACAGCATTCTTTCGGGTCATTATGTTTTTCTGGAGAGAGAATGCATTTGCCGTATCCACGAATTCAACCACTCCCTTGCTTTCTTCTGTTACCCCGGCGTCGGCAGGGTTTACATAAGTGATAGAGGTGCCTTTATTCAGTCGCATGACAACATCTGCTACGGGTGCATCGGGTGTTCCATGTAGATGTATATCACTGTCGAGATACACGGTTCCAAAATAGAGAGGATTGTCTTTTACGGTCGTATTCAGTGCCAGGAAATTGGTCGTTTTCATCTTCAGGTCAAAAGCAATATTGGAGAAATCATGCAAATCGGCATACCCGCTAAGTGCTGCTTTATGGTTTAGGGAATCGAGTAGGGTAAAGGAACTAAACTGCACACGCCCAGGCGTAAAGAGCAGCTTCCCTTCGGGGATCATCAGCAGTGAATTGAGTATAGCCGGTTTAAGAGAGCATTTGGTAAGTTGCAATGAACCTTGTAGTCCCGGTGATTCGGCATTTCCCGTGATAACCATAGAGCCACTCACTCCTCCTGAAAGACGCG
>Ga0206996_1121_pt1 | contig 18485 bp, 15 predicted proteins | sample Alteio_BWMinCont_2_FD_153467 | JGI IMG/M metagenome (GOLD analysis project Ga0206996, IMG submission 153467) | Enriched cells from forest soil in Barre Woods Harvard Forest LTER site, Petersham, Massachusetts, United States -... | ecosystem: Environmental > Terrestrial > Soil > Temperate forest >...
CTGAAAGAAGGTGAGTAGGCCGCGTGGCCTAAGGGGTGAACTGCTTCGTCTCGACCACCCTGAATTTGTAGAAATTGTCGATCGCCTGGCCGGCGGTGAGCGGCTGGGAGAGCGTCGCATAATCGGGGATACTCGTGGACGACGTGTCGAGGTACCGTTCAATCGTCGATGAGCCGCGGTATTCTCCCGTGATGGTGTCGGAGCCTTCCACCCAAGTGGTAAAAGTGGGGTCCACCGATTTGACCGCTTTCAGGGTCTGCACCCGCATATGAACGGTATAGGTGTTCGATTTGGTCGTGAGTTTTTGATAGAGGTTGGCGTAGGGCCGTTCGCGGACGTTGTCGCCGGTGAGGATGCCGCCCTTGTTGGTCGTATCCAACCAAAGCGCCTGGACGCTATTGGCCACGGTGGCACTATTGGCCCCGGAAGCATAGGTCAGGCCCTTTCCAGTTGGCACCAGCCAGATATTGCAGATTTGACTGGCCGATCGAAAAATGTCCGGAGTGCTGCCCGTGGCATCAGGTGTTCCGGTGGTGAACATATTGGTGAAGCCGGTCAGCGTCTGGTTCAGATCGAGAAAATAGAGATAGTTGGCCGAAGCGCCGCCTTTATACGACGTACCCGCAGTCCCCGGTATGGCCCGGATTTGCTCCCCTCTCATGGCAGCCTGCACGGCGGTGCTTCGCGTCAGGTAGGTGAAGGGGACGATCTGATAATTCATGTTGATCTTCCCTGCCGTGGAGAAAGGATCGCTGATCGCGTAAGGTTCGACGATAGGCATGTTGAAGAGGTCCAGGAACAAATGGTCCTGCGGACTTTGTGCTCCAATATGACCAGGGCTTTCACTCGGGAGAACATTCCCGTCCGGGCTGGGGCGGAAGAGGAGTGTTTGCCAGGGAGCGTTGGAAAAAACGCCGGTGGGAAGGGAGCCAAACATGCCAGCGGACGGCATCTGCCGATTTGGGGAAAAATTAGCTCCAGCGGCGGTAATGATCGATCCCGTGCTTACGGAGGTATTGTATCCCGCGCCAAAATAAGGAATCAGCAAGCCAGGTTTGGCATAGGGGATATTTCCTTCGTCGGCCTTGTTGATGTAGGCGCCGTCTTTGTCGTCACCGTTACCGGTATCCCAGTCTCCGGGGATCGTTCCCGTAGGTGTCGAAATAAAGACGCCGTTAGCCTTTGACGTGTAGCCACTGCTTTGTGAGAACACATTCGCTTCGGTAATAGCGGTGGCTTTCCAAGTGCCGGTGTTAACGGTGGAATCGACATTGATTTGTACGCCCGTGCCCCAAGCTTGGGATAGGGAACCGACATAGGTAAAATCCCCCAAAGCGGTTAGGGTGCCCGAGTACGCAACATTGGGGACCAAGGGGCTTCCTCCCACAAAACCCACCAAGGGCCGATGATTACCGTTAATCGAGTCGAGGATCCCATGGGCCTGCAGGGTGGTGGATGAATTGTAGCCAGCCACTGGAGCAAAGACAGAGTTGCCGGCATTGGCTCCAGAGGTATAAGTCAACGGAACGCTTGAAAGAGGCACAATCATTCGTGGATCGGTGGTGAGGGCGATACTGCGGACAACATCCGTGCCGCAAGCGAAAGTCTGGAGCTCACTGCTGTTGGCGTTGGGACTGAAGCGACCGTTAACGGTTGGAAGAGTGCCCGTTGTGGTCGTGACCAGATTGCGGAAATCAGCACCGTAAACGCCGCCGGGATCCTTGACGTAGGGAGCCATTCCGGGCACCGGGAAGGTCCCGCCGGGAAATTGCATGGAGTAGGTTTGCAGCGTGTTGCCCAGGGTATCCGTTAGGCTGACGGTGAAGGTGGAGGACTCCGTAAAAGTGAAAGTCCCCGGTAAGGTCATCGTGCCGGAAGCGGTATCCAAATAGTTTCCGGAAACAAGGTTGGCGGGATAACCCGTAGCCCATACGCATGGAGTAATTCCTATTTCTCCCCCCGTCCCATTTGTAGTATTAGCAACATAGGTTTTGACGGTGATGGTTGCCGGATCCTTGAAGCCCATGGACGTTCCATTCCAACTCAGGCCGCTTAGTCCTGTGACAGTCACTTTGAAGTTTGGGTTATAGGGAGCGTAGCCCTGCGAGGGGTCGAAAAACTTTAGAAGAAGGGCCGCCTTGATGCGGGTATTGCCGGCTGCTGGAGCCGTCTCCCCGGAATTATTGGCGTAGAAAGTCGCCGATCCAGTGGTGGAGGTTTGCCCTGTCCCTACGAAAAGAAGGCTGGCTTCCGTAACGATGGGCATGTGCCCGAATCCGCGCAGCGATGTCGTGTTGCTATCGGCGTGGCTGGTGTCCGTTATCGGAAAAATCTGACCTTCTGACAGCGACAGATAGACCGGTGTATAGGGCGTGGACACGTTAATATCCTGGGTGTTCAAGGACCGGATATAGTCGAACATTTCGGTCAGGATTTCGTCTCGGTCCATGGGATATTTCGACTTAAAGGTTTCGCCAGAGGTGCTGAACCCGGGTACGGCGAGGCTCGTCAGGTTGCGCAGATAGGTGATCAACTGCCGGTTTCTCGTCAGGTCGGTGGCTGGGATGGTAGCGGAGGTGGAGGTAGTCGGGGGCAGATCCGTTGTGGTAGAAGGTGTGGAAGAGAAAGCGCCCGTGCCAGCACTGGGAGAACTCACGCCGCGCTGGAAGTAATAAAGGTTGCCATTAAGCGTCCCGCAATAGGCGATCAGGTTATCGTAGGGTGTCCGATAAGTACCTGCAGTGTTATTGGAACTCACCGGCCAGACGATGACCCGAGGTTCGTTGAACAGATTGACTTCCGGTGCGCGGCTGACGGCAGTCAAAAAGAACTTCGCCCTCTCCACAGACGCCTTGGTCAACGGTGAATTGAGGTTGCGGGTGCCCCCCGTCAAGGTGGTTGACGTAAGAAGTTCATCGACCGAGTCATAAAGCCGGCTGGAAGCCACCTGGGCTGGCGTCGTCGTAAACATCGATGCCGGCGGATAAGTGGTGCCACTTTGAGAGCCACCGTAGGCCACGCGTGGAGTAATGCCGGTGCCAGTGCTCGTGCTCGTGTAAATCTGGGAGGGGTTCGTCAGGATATTGGAAAAAACAGCGCTCAGGTAAACGGTTGCGGGATGGCCCGGGTAACGCTGATATTCCCCATTGGCGGGCTGAAAAGAGGCCAGGTTAGTTTGCTCAAACGGAGAATAGATGCGGGGTGTATCCCAGAACGATCCGGGGTTGGCGTTCCAGGCATCCCCCGCGGCGGTGTTGATGTTGATTTTGCTGGTGTCGTCATCCGTCCAAAAAGCGACGCGGCCAACGATGGGGTTCGATGCACTGGGATGGGTGGCTGCCTGGACAAAGGTTGCGTTCGTCCCGTTGCCGCCGGGATCGGGTCCGATGACCTGGCCCTGTTGAAGGACGTAGAGCCACTGTACCGGCATGGGTGCCCCGTCCGTGGTCGATGTGGGGGCGGTATTGCTGATGCTAAAGCCAACCACGGAGTTGGTCGCCGCCGGATCGACGATGGGATAATTCGTCGTGATGGAACCGCTGCTGCCGCTCACGATGGGATCATTTAAGTCCGTGTAGATCGCCGGGCTCGCCGTCCAGCTCGTCGGGACCTGTTCGGCGGAACTAAAGGGATTGAACGACGCGGTGCCGACCATGTTCGTCGAGGAATAGAGTTTGAAATAACCGGCGGCGGTTCCCTGCAGGTTATAGTTCCGGATCATGCCCGGCTGGGAGGCCCATGAGAGGGTATTGCCGCTTGCGTCGGTGCCCCTCGTGGCGTTCACAATCTGGCCCATGACAATGCTCAGGGTGGAATCGGCCAGCAGCTTGACGGAGGAACTGTTGGCGTAAAATTGCGCCGACTGGCGTTCCGTGGTAACGGACGCAAAAAAGGCGAGAATGAGCACGGAGATGAAGACGAGGCAGGCCAGGACGATGATCAGGGCCGAGCTTCTCCGGCTGCGATAGGACTTCGCGAAAAAGGGAGACCGGGCCAAGGACGAGGGAGTTGCCTTCATTGGGTGCTCCATTTGGCTCCGCGGATGGCGACATCGGTGTCGAAAACGCGGTAGTTGACCTTTTGCGCGCTCAGCGCCGTCGTCAGGGTGCTCAGGTCGTTATTGATATCGGCGTTGGGGCTGCCGGTCGTATAGGTCGCGGAGGTGGTCTTGAAAAAGCTCAGGCCGCTAATGAGACTGGGCGGCGTGGTGCTGCCATTGGGGTTCAGGTGCGTGGCGGAGGTTTCATCGATGGCGACCATCACGACGCGCAACAACGGGGGAAGCTGGTTGTGAGTAAGCTTGTTGGTGACGATGTCGCCCGCCCGGGTGTCGTAGGTGTAGCTGCCGCTAAGGAGGTTGAACTGGCTGGTGGTGGTGGTCTGGGGGGAAAGCTCCGGCACAATGGCCAATGCGATGATGTTCTCCGCCAGCATCCGCAACGGGGCCTGCGCCTGGGTGACATTCGGCGGCAAAAAACTGGTGAACCAGGTGTTTCCGCTGGTCGTGCTGAAAATGGTGTTGGATTCCGTCGGCTGGAGAAATTCCATCAACCGGTAGCGATAACGCGGGTGGATCACCGATGAAGTGCTCAGGAAGGAGGGCAGGTAGGGCAGATCCGTGTTGAACTCCACGTAGTAGCCGCAGGCGTTCAGCATGTTGGCCAGTCCGCCATAGGTTCCGCTCGAGGTCGTGAAACCGAGCGGAGCCTGAAAGAAAACGGCATGACCGGGATGGCAGGCCGCAGTCTGGGCGGGGGAAGCGGTGTTGTCCAGGGGAACGAGTGTGGTGGCCTGATCGACCACGAAATGAAGGTCGGAACTGCGGGCGTAATTGGTCGGTACAAAGATCCCGGTGGGACTGGATGCCAGATAGGCGGTGCGGGACTGGTTGCTCGAATTATAATAATCGAGATAAGTGTTCAGGGTGGCCTGGCTCAGGCGCATGGTCATGGTGTCGTAAGCGGCCCGGGCATTCTGGAAAGCCTGGATTTCCGAGCTGGAACGCTTCCAGATCTTGCTGGTCTGGTCGGTGATCGCCAACACCATGACGAGGATCAGCGAAAGAATGACGGTTGCCACCATCATCTCGACCAAGGTGAACCCGCCACGTTGGACGCTTCTCGCGGGACAGTCCCGACAACCCCGTCTAGGAGCCGTTGTTGGCAATTTGGATGGAAATCGCATTGGTTGTCTGGGGGGAATTCGCACTCCAGATCGAAATGACGAAAGTTAAGGTGTTGGTCGCGATGGTCGATGTGGCGCTTCCTCCCGGAACTGTAAACACGGAGGGAGCGCTTACCTTTGCGAAATAGATGGCGCTGGCGGCATTGGTGAGCAGGCCTTCCTGGGTGAAACCATAATTGGTGCTGGTGCCTTGGGACGAGATACTGGAATAGTTCGCCAACTGGAGTTGATTGGCCATCTGCTGCGCGATTTCGGTTTCCGTTGTCTGGCTCATCGTGTCATGGAAGGTCTTGAGCCCGACGGTCAGAAGTCCCATCATCGCAATCAGCCCGAAGCTCGCCACTCCCAACGCCAGGACCACCTCGACCAGGGTAAAAGCACGCCCGGAGAGGGCTCCCCTGGCCCTTCTTTTCAAGTGGTGACGTGCTTTCATTTTATTCGTGATGGACAGGATGGTCGGAGATCAAAGATATGAAACCGTGATTTCTTAAATTGGGCAAAAGGTACAATTTCGAGTCGCAACCGCTTGTTTTTACATTGTTATTACAATTGAAGCCAAGGTATCAATAGTGGCGTGTGTCTCAACTCTATTATTACTCTACTTATAGAGCCCAATCTAAGTCTGAGCGGAGAATTTGGGTGTCGGCATAAGGCGCACCGCTAATTTGGACGGAAATACCTCACCCGGCCGGTGAGGGCGTCAATCTGAAGAGTAATGAAATTGTTCGGCAAGCCCGTGGTGCCTTGGTTGGCATCGTGCTGGTTCACCAGACTCAGGCACCAAGTCTGGGCGGAGCTTGGGTTCAGGTCCGTGCTGCCATCGGGCTTAAAATGGAACGAGGTGTAACTATAGGAACTGGCGGGAAAAATCCCCAGCGCGGTTCCCGCGGTCGTGCCCGCGACAAAGTAAGGCGGGCTGAGTGGATTAAGGAGGGACGAGACGGTTGTATTATTGGAGATGCAAATCTGGTCCGGCATGAACAGGAGCTTGGTAATGGCGGTGGCGGACGAACCGCTGCTGCTCAGGGCGTAGCTTTGATAGGCACGATAGACGGATGGCGTTGTCGAGGAGGAGTTGCCAGCGTCAGGCAACTCGTAAAACCGGACTTCGACTTCACAGTTATTCGCCATGGCGTATTGCCGTGACATCGCGAAGTGATTGACCAATTGGCTGCTGCCTGTCGTCAGTCGCGAGCTGCGGAGAACGCCGATGACGGAGGGGATGCTGGCGGAAACAATGATCGCCATGATGGCCACGACCACCAGCAGTTCAACGAGAGTGAACCCTTGATGGTAGCCGGAGCGTTTTTTTTTGTGCATGGCGAAGGGTTGATGCTTCCAAGAGCAGTTCTCATCTTTTGCCCATGTCGACCGGACCAGAAAGGCAACGCAGCCAAAGATACCGCCGAATGGATGTTACGGTCAAACGCCGGGAGGGAGGCAAACCTGTCCAACTTCAACTTGTAGAGTAGATTGCCTTCCAGGAGTCTCCTGAAAAAGCTGGGATGCGGTTCAATGCAGGAGCTTGCAGCGTAGTCGCTGGCAGCAATACATGCGTTTTTTATTCTATTGGTAGCATGGAAAACATCACGTTTCCCCGGGGCCCGTTTGCTAGCAAGGGACATGCGTGCATTTTCCAGTCGTTTTCTGGGCGTCGTCTTCTGGTGCCTTGCGGCGCGGGCTTTGGCGGACGCTCCCACGCCGACGGGCACAATCACGGTCGTGCCCGATCACGCCAATGGGATTTATGCGCTGAACGAACCGGTGACATGGCAGGTTGATGTCAAAGGCGACCGGACCGGGCTGAACGCCCTGCCGTATTTCGTCAAGAAGGACGGACAGGATGAAGTCGCCAAGGGAACGCTCGATCTCTCGGCGGGCCCGGCGACCATCACGGCCACGCGCGGGGAACCGGGCGCCCTGATGGCCTACATCTACGCTGCGGACAGGACCAAGCAACCGCTCCCATTGGCCTTCGGCGGTGCGGTTTTCGCTCCGGACAAGATCGGCTTCTCGGCTCCCGAGCCCGCCGATTTCGACGCCTTCTGGCAGGGCAAACTCAAGGAACTGGCGGCGGTGCCGATGAATCCCGTCGTTGAAAAGGTGGATGTGACCAGCGTCAAGAACTCCGAGGGAATCGACTACGACAAGGTCACGCTGGATAATATCCGCGGTACGCATGTCCACGGGCAGTTGGCCCGCCCGACTGTCGGCGAAAAATTTCCGGCGATCATCATGTTCCAGTTCGCCGGGGTCTACGCATTGGACAAGGCCCAGGTGATTGCCCAGGCCAAGCCCGGCTGGCTGGCCCTCAATATCAGCGCGCATGACCTGCCCATCGACGAGTCGGACGATTTTTATAAGACACAGAAAGACGGTCCCCTGAAGAACTACATGTACATCGGGAACGAGGACCGTGAGACCTCCTACTTCCTGCGCATGTTTCTCGGCTGCGTGCGTGCCGAACAATATCTCGCCTCCCGTCCGGACTGGGACGGCAAGACACTGGTGGTGACCGGCACTTCGCAGGGCGGGCTGCAATCGTTCGTCGCAGCGGGACTCTGCCCCCAGGTAACGGAGGTGATGACCCTGGTTCCTGCCGGATGCGATGTTTATGGTCCGCTGGCCAATCCACCGCGCGCGTTCTGCTGGCCCTACTGGCTTTCCAACTGGGGCCCCAAGGACCGGGACATGAAAAAAGTCCAGGCCACCGCCGGATATTTTGATGGGGATTATTTTGCGTCCCGCATTCATTGCCCGACGCTCATTGCGGTCGGATTGCTGGATGAAGCCGCGCGCTCCGCCGGGGTTATCGCGGCTTACAATTCCATCCAGGCCCCGAAGGAATTGCTGATCATGCCCGACTCCAATCACTACGGCACCGGCGGTGCCCAGGCCATTTATTTCAAGCGTTTCAACGAGTGGAAAACGGCCCTGCAGAAAGGACTGCCGCCACCGGTTCCGATGCCGGCACCGATAACGCCGTCTGTCACGACGACCGATCCAGCGCCTCCGTCGAAATAAAGATCACGCGCGGGGAACCAACTCCGCCACCCGGACGACCATGTCGTTTCCGTAAATGTACCCTTCGCAGTCTAGGGTCAGCAAGGTCCCGTCGGAAGACTGGGTAAAGCGTCCCTTCCGGTTTTCATCGAGCCAGCGGGCCGATTGAATTTTGGCTGGGAAGCCGTCGACCGAGCGGGGACCATTACCGTGGCCCGCTTTTACGACATGGGCATCCCCGCGCCGGGCGAGACCATGGGCAAAGTAGTAATAGCGGTTGCCCTTTTTGAGCACGAAATCACGCCCATGGCAGGTGACGTTGACGGGATGTCCCTCATAGAGGAGATCGCCGTGAAGGGCGATCCATTCGCCGACTTTGCGCAGCGCCGCTACTTCGTAAGCGGGCAGGCCGCCGGTTGCGGTCGGGCCGACGTTGAGCAGGTAATTGGCGCCCACTTTGCGGCAGCCGCACAAGTGCTCGATGATTTCCGCCGGGCTCTTGAAGTTAAAGTCCCTGCGACCGATGCCCCAGTGGCCGTTCATGGTTTCGCACATTTCGCCAGCGACATACTTGGGCCAGCCCGTGCGATCGGGAGCGAAGGGCAGACCCTGTTCAAAAGTTGTGCTGTCGATTTCCGGGTGCCCCTTCACCCCGAGCGCGCCGAGGCCCGTGTTGTTGATGATCATCGCCTCGGGTTGGTATTTGCGGATCATTCCGTAGAGGCGGTCTTCCTTCCAGGCCGCGTTGGGCAGCGACCAATTTCCGTCGAACCAGAGCCCGCCGAGCTTTCCGTAATGACGGCAGAGCACTTCGACGGAAGCGTGCAGGTAGTCGAGGTATTCGTTGAATTTGGCCGGGCTGAGATTGGCGGAGTCCCACCGCCAATCGAGCGTCGTGTGATAAAGGAAAGGAACCAGCTTCTCCTCGCGGCAGGCCTCGACGAACTCGGCGACGAGGTCCCGCTTGGCCGGAGAATGCGGCGCGTCAAAGGTGGAAAGGCCTCGTGTGTCGTAGAGGGAGAAGCCCTCGTGGTGGCGTGTGATCAGGGTGATGTAACGCATGCCGGACTCCCGCGCGAACCGGGCGAGGGCACGCGCGTCAAAATCCTTGGCGGTGAATTTCGCGAACAGCTTTTCGTAGGTCTTGACTGGAATTTTCGCTTGATGCTGGATCCACTCGCCTTGGCCAAGCTGGGAATAAAGACCCCAATGAATAAACAGGCCGAAGCCCAGGCGTTCAAAACGGGCGATGCGGGGCAGGGGCTTGGGGATGATGGATTTGCTTTTGGACATAAATTTTGAGGCTGGGACGAGAAGTCAGAAGTGCCCAGCTTGACCGGCTTGTCCGCTGCCAGACAAGCGTGAAGTCATAGTATCTGTAGAGAAATTCCCAGCTTATTTATGAGGATATTTGTCCGCATAGCCCAACGACGCTCCGCCATCGGGGCAAATCACCTGGCCGGTCATGAAACTGGCCTCTGAGGAAAGCAGGAAGGAGCAGACTTCTCCCATTTCATCGATGGTGGCCATGCGGCCCATGGGATGCCACGCATCGACGGCCTTGAGCACCGCGGCAGGATCGTACTGCGTGGCGGCCCACTCGTTCATGAGGGGCGTCATCACGCCGGCGGGACAGACCGCGTTGACGCGCACCTTGAGATGGGCGAGATCAAGCGCAAGGGCGCGGGTGAGTCCGAGTTGTCCGGCCTTGCTGGCGACATAAGCGGGCGCGGATCCCTGGCCGATCAACGCGACTTCACTCGACATGATGACGATCGCTCCACCGTTTTTCTTCAGATGCGGGATGGCGAGTTTGCAGCAGAGGAACGTGCTGGTGAGGTTGAGTTTCAGCAGCGACTCGAAATCTTCGAGGGAGGTTTCCTCGATCGTCATGGCGGGAGGATGCCACCCGGCATTGTTAATCAGGCCGTCGAGTTTACCGAAGTGTCCGAGGGCTTGGGCGAAGGCGGCCTCGAGGGCCTTGGCGTCACGGACATCGCAGGTAATCGGCAGGACGTCCTTGCCGAAGGAGTAGCCTGCCTTTTCGTATTCGGAGTGGGCCTGATCCATGTCCAGCGCGAGCGCGGCGACTTTCCCTCCATGGCGGAGAACAGAAAGCGCACAACCGAAGCCGATGCCCTTGGAGGCCCCGGTGATCAAAACAACTTTGTCGTCTAATTTTTTCATGGTGAACGGGTGTTATTCGGTTTGCCTTGATTGGAGAGGAGAAAGCCCGGCGGAGATGGCCAGCGCGTTAAGACCCTCGAGGATGTTGATGCCGATCGGAATGCCCTCCTTTTCGCGCTGCCTTTTGGTTTCCAATTCGGGTTCCCCCGGAAAATGGACCCGGTCGAAGCCATTCATAGGTGGCAGGCCGCACAAACGCGATACCATTTCGGAAATCCTCGCCTCAAAATCTTCCACGCCAACAAAAGGACGGATATTGATCGCGCCCACCAGCCCGCCCAAGCGGCGATGCTCTTTCATGTTGCCGTACATCTTGGGGATGTCCGGGCCGTAAGGGGCTTCTCCCAGCATGGCGGAAAACACGTCGATCATGATGCCGAGCCCAGAGCCTTTATGCCGGCCAAAGGGATAGAGTGCCGCGACTTCATCCGGGTGGGTCGTGTCGTTGCCATTCTTGTCTACGGCCCAGCCGGTGGGGATTTCGCTTTTTTCCTGCTGCGCGTTGGCGACAAGGTTCCAGGGCACCACGCTCGTGGCCATGTCCAGGCAGAGCGTCCGGTCGTTCGCGCCGGGAGCGCTCACGCAAATTGGGTTTGTGCCGCAGAATGGGGCGCGGCTTCCATAGGGGAGAACCATCGGGTCGACATGGGTGAAGACGATGCCGATCATGCCGCGCTCGGCGAGTTGGAGTCCGAATGGAGCCAGGGCCCCGCAATGGCTCGAGTTGCGCACCGCGACCCAACCGGCGCCGTTGGTCTCGGCGAGACGTGCAGCCTCTTCCGTGGCGCGACGCATGACGAGGTGACCAAGACCGTGCCCGCCATCCACGAGGCCGAGCGAGGGCGCGCGCTGCTCGAAGCTTATTGTTGGCTGGGCAAGAATGCTTCCTTCCTTGAGACGGCGTACATAATGAGGCAGCCTCGCCACGCCATGGGAATCGGTGCCCCGCAAATTGGTCTCGACTAGGTGCCAGGCAACATAATTTGCGTCCGCTTTCGGCACGCCTTCATGCATGAGGATTCCCTCGCAGACCGCGAGCAGGTCGTCTTTGTCGACGGTGAGGGTGTCGTGAAAAATTTTGGCCATGGCAGGGCTTCGGGAAACGGAGGGCGGGGCAAAACAAGGGTTGCGCGTCCGCTTCTTCTTGCGCACGCCTTGGAATGGGAACATCGTTTCGCATTCGAGTTGACGGAGCGCGGTCGCGCCTCGATCATCGCCGCATGAAGCGCCCCAGCGTTGTCACCATGCGCCATGTGGCGGAAGCGGCGGGGGTCGCCCGCTCGACCGTCTCGAAGGCCTTGCGCAATGACCCGAGAATTTCGGAGGCCCGCTGCCGGGCCGTGCAGGATCACGCGCAAAGGCTGGGTTACCGCCCGCATCCGATGGTCTCCGCCTTGATGGCGCAATTGCACCAGCACCGGCGCCGGAGCGACCCGCATCACATCGCCTGGATTGATCTCTGGCCCAAAAACGAAGAGGCGGCGACTTTTCCATTTGGAAAGGAATTGCTGGCGGGCGCCCGGCTCCGGGCCGAGGAACTGGGCTACGCGATCGATATCCATGCCGTGGCGCAGGACCGGATTTCGCCCCTGCGTCTCCGGCAAATCCTGACGGCACGGGCGCAATGGGGGATGATCATTCCCCCGGTGCCGGATGCGGCCATGCATTTTCCCTTGGACTTGCGGGGACTGACCGCGGTCACCATCGGGACCAGCCTGCATGAACCGAGGCTGCATCGGGTCTCGTCCAACCATTTTCAGGGCGCGCAACTCGCCTGTGAGCGGCTTCGCGCCAAGGGAAGCAAACGCATCGGTTTGGTGCTGAGCCCTGCGGTGGACCAACGCGTGGACAGCAAGTGGGCCGGGGCCTTTCTCGCGGCCCAATTGTCGTGGCCGAAGTCACAGCGTCTTGCCCCTCTGTTCGCCGATGCCGATGGGAAGGCGAAATTTTTGGAGTGGATGCGCCGGGAAAAGCTCGACGCGCTTTTGCTGGCGGAGCCGCATGTGCTTTCCTGGCTCCGAAACAAACATCGTCCCCGGATCGCTTGGCTGGCGTTGAAGACCGGCCAGAAAAACGCCTGGGGGATCGACCACCAGCCGGAGCAAATCGGCGGGGCGGCGGTGGAACTTCTCGTGGGCCAGATTCATCGCAACCAGCGCGGCGTCCCTCCCGCGCCCCACACCTTGTTGCTCGATGGGGCCTGGGTGGAGCGCTAATTGCGAAACGATGTTCGCATCAGGGCGCGTGCCCTGGGGAATCGCCACGGTTAACAAAGTCGCAATCCCACTTCACTATGAACAACGCTCCTCCTGTCCAACGTTTCCATTCGGTCACCGGGCTCAAAAAGGAAAAAGCCGATTACTATTTTGACCTCCACGCCAACACCTGGGCCGGCGTCCTCAAGCAGATCCACGAGGCCAACATCCGGAACTACTCGATCGCGGTGAAGGAGATCGAGGGGAAGCTTTTCCTCTTTTCCTATTTTGAATATATCGGTTCCGATTTTAAGGCCGACATGCAGAAAATTGGCGAAGACCCCGAGACGCAACGCTGGTGGAAGGAGACCGATCCCTGCCAGACGCCGCTGCCAGACGCCGCGGCCAGCGGCAAGATTTGGGCGGATGCGCGCGAAGTTTTCTACGCCGCCTGATCAACGAAAGGGGCCTTGTGAAAATTATCCGCTACCTCGACCCCGCCCGGAAAATCGGCCATGCCGCGCTTCAGTCGGATGGCTGGGCACTGGAGTTGGACGGGGACATTTACAGCTCTCCCATCATCAGCGAACGTCCCGCCCGGGTGGAGAAGCTACTCGCGCCGGTCGTGCCCACGACGATCATGGGCGTCGGGTTGAATTATCGCCAGCACGCCGCCGAGGGGAAGATGGAGATTCCCAAGTACCCGATCCTTTTCGTCAAGGGGCTCAATACGCTGCAAAATCCCGGGGATCCCATTGAGATTCCCACGCACCTGGCGAGTACCGAGGTCGATTACGAGTGCGAACTGGCCGTCGTCATCGGGAAGCCGTGCAAGAATGTCTCGCGAAAACACGCGCTGGATTATGTTCTCGGCTATACCTGCGCCAATGATGTCAGCGCGCGCGACTGGCAACTTAAGAAGGGTGGCGGGCAATGGTGCCGTGGAAAATTCTTTGATACGTTTGCCCCGCTTGGACCGTGCCTGGTCACCCCGGAAACGATTCCCGATCCCAACAAGCTGCAAATCAAGACCATCCTCAACGGAAAAACCATGCAGGACTGGAATACGAACGACATGATTTTTGATGTGCCGGCCCTCATCGAGTTTCTCAGCGCCAGCACCACCTTGCTGCCGGGCACCGTCATTCTCACGGGCACCCCACACGGAGTCGGCATGGCCCAGAAGCCGCTGCGTTGGCTCGTTCCCGGCGATACGGTGACCATTGAAATTGAGCAGATCGGACAACTCACCAATCCAGTCGAACTCGAGGTCTCGCCTTGAAAAATTTAACGGACAAACAGGCCGTCATCACGGGTGGCGGCTCCGGCATCGGACGGGCGATTGTTCGTCGTTTTGCTGGAGCAGGGGCGTTCGTGACGATTCTCGAATCGAGTGAGGAGGCGGGCAAGGGCGTGGTGGGCGAAATCGAAAGGGCCGGCGGCAAGGCCCGCGTCATTGGCTGCGATGTCTCGAACACCGAATCGGTCCGGCAAGCGTTTGCTTCCATCGAGCGTTTCGATATTTTGGTGAACAATGCCGGCATCGCCCACATCGGCACGGTGGAGCAGACGACTCCCGAAGACCTGGACCGCGTCTATAGCGTGAATGTGAAGGGCGTTTACCACTGTCTCCATATCGGCATTCCGATCATGCTCGCGAACGGTGGAGGAGTGATTCTCAATCTCGCCTCGATTGCTTCCAAGATCGGCATCCAAGATCGCTTCGCTTACTCGATGAGCAAGGGCGCGGTTTTCTCGATGACCCTTTCCGTGGCCCGCGATTACGTCGAGAAGGGCATCCGCTGCAACTGCCTGTGTCCCGCCCGTATTCACACGCCGTTTGTCGATGGCTTTATTGAGAAAAATTATCCGGACAAAAAGGAGGAAATGTTCAAGAAACTTTCCGCCTATCAACCCCTGGGCAGGATGGGCACGCCGCAAGAGGTGGCCGCGCTCGCCCATTTTCTCTGCTCGGACGAGGCTTCCTTCCTGACCGGATCGGCCTACGATATCGACGGCGGAGTCATTCATTTGCGGTAGCACGCCATGCCCGACGTTTTCCCATTTCCGGTCGTTGATTCCCATGTGCATTTCTGGGATCAAGAGCGCCTTGATTATCCGTGGCTGAGGACCGTGCCTGCGATCGCCGGGCCGCATTTGCCGGAAAATTACTGGAAAGAAGCCGACGAAGTTCCCGTCGCGCAGATTGTCTTTGTCGAGGCAGGCTGTGCCCCAACACTGGCCTTGCAGGAGAGTGATTGGGTGCTGGCCCTGGCCGCGGAAGATCCCCGGATCGCCGCCATCGTGGCCCAAGTCTCCATCGATGCCGCAGAGGAAACCGGGCGCCAGTTGAAAATCCTCGCTGCCCGTCCCCTTGTCCGTGGAGTCCGGCATATCATCCAGGGCGCGACCGATCCCGATTTTTGCCTGCGTCCTGCTTTTGTCGATGGAGTCCGGCGGCTGACCGACCTGGATTTTTCCTTCGATCTTTGCATCCATCACTCACAGCTTGATTCGGTTATCGGCCTCGTCGACCAATGTCCCGGTGTTCGCTTCATCCTTGATCACGTGGGCAAGCCCGGCATTCGCGATCACGTCCGGGAACCATGGAAGAATCATCTCCAGGAACTGGCCGCTCGTCCCCACGTCTGGTGCAAGGTCTCCGGATTGATGACCGAGGCCGATGCGCGGAACTGGAAGGTGAATGATTTTCGACCCTACCTCGCGGAGGCCATGGCGACCTTCGGGGCGGACCGCCTGATCTTCGGAAGCGATTGGCCGGTCTGTCATCTGGCCGGGTCGCTGAAGGACTGGATTGCGATTCTTCGCTCGGCTTTCAACGAGGCAACTCCGCATGCCTTGGCCAAGATCTTTGGAGAAAATGCCCGGACTTGTTACCGATTCCGGCCCGGCGCCTGAATCTCGTCCGCTCAGGTGGATGAGCGAATGAATTTCAGTCCGGACTCGCAGAGCGTATCCGCATCATCGAAGAGATCGCGCCAGACCCGGGTCGCGGCAGCCAGATCGGGCAACGCGCGGCCAAATGCCTCGATGACCAGCCACCGGTCATAATTGATTTTCTTGAGCGCGGCAAATGTCGCCGACCAATTGACTTGGCCCGTGCCGGGGGTGCCCCGGTCATTTTCGCTGAGGTGGACATGCACCAGACGCGTCCGGATCGTTTCGAGGGGCGCAATCGATTTCTCTTCGATATGGGCGTGAAACGTGTCCCACATCATCCCACACGCCGGGTGATTGATGGCGTTGACGAAGGCGAGGGTGTCCGCCGCCGTGGTGAGAAAATAATTCTCGAAGCGGTTGAGGTACTCGATGGCGAGTTGGACCTTCACTGCGGAGGCATGGACGGCGATTTCGCGGAAGAAATCGACTCCGCGCCTGTGCTCATCTTCCTTCGGGGCTATTCCCGAAAAAACGCCGAGTGACGAGTGCAGCGGGCCGCACAACACCTCCGCGCCCGACTCGGCGCAGCGGTCCAGCACCCACCGGAGCCGGTCCAAGGCGGCCTGGCGAATTTTGGGATCGGCGCTGATCGGATTCGCCTCGGGACTCATCACGGTCACCGCCGTTGCCCCAAGCCCCTGGTCCCGCAGCACGACACCAAGCGCCTTGTATTCTGCCGTGGTTCCCTCGAAGACAGGAACCTCCACGCCGTCGAAACCTATCTTTCGCAGTTTGGCCAGGAGAGGATAGTGGGCGTCGGTGACCTTGGTCGTCCACAACAGCAAATTCATTCCAATTTTCATCCGTTCCCTTCGTTGAAGTAGATGGCGAGACCGTCTTTGCCCGGAGCGACGACATCGAGCCTTCCATCGCCATCGAGATCGGCGACGGCGAAATAAATGCCAAGTCCCTTGCCGGATCCAACCGGCCCAAAGTCGATGACGTGCTTCACGAAAGCATCGCCGACCCACTTGAAAACATACCAGCCGTAGGGATCACAATCGCCGCCATCACCTTCGGGATGGGCGCGGAAACGTTTGCCCGTGACCAACTCCTTCTGCCCGTCGCCATCAATGTCGATCCATTGGAGATCATGGTACTGGCTGCTGAGCGGATCGATGGGATGCTTCTTCCATTCCGCCGTCCCGGAAGGAGAAATCACGCGCTCCAGCCACGTCAGGCCATAGCCGTGTCCCTGGCCCACGATCAATTCATTTTTCCCATCGCCGTTAAGATCGACGACGAGGATCGGAATGCTGGCGTCCTTGCCGAGATCGAATTCTGGATGCCAAATCCATTCGCCCTCATACGGATCGGCGGGCGCCTCCAGCCATCCGTCGCGAAAAGCGAAATCGCCCCGACCGTTGCCGGTGATGTCGCCGAAGCCAAGACCGTGCCCCTGCTTATCATTCTCCCGTCCCTTGAACTTGAGCGTATGGGAGGCGAATTTTCCCGTGCCCTTGCCGTCATGGTCCCGGATCAATTTATAAACGACGAGCGGCGCGCCCGGAGTGTTGGGAACGATTTCCAATTCGCCATCACCGTCCACGTCCCAGGCCCGGGTCGTTTCAATATTGCCCGTCTTGGCGATGATATGCTCGGGCCAATCCTTGCCCGCTTCACCGGTGTTCTCGCGCCAGCGAAGAGTCTCTCCCCACCATCCGCCGGTAATGAAATCGATCCGGCCATCGCCGTTGATATCGAGTGGAATGGTGGAAAAGTCGTCGAAATAATCACCGATGGCAGCAACCCCGCCGATCTTGTGCCGCTTCTTGAAATCGGGTCCTTCATACCAAAAAGCGCCGCTGACGATATCGGGAATGCCGTCGCCGTTGACGTCGAAGACCTCGGCTGATTCGTACCGTTCCGCCGAGAGGAAAACTTTGCGAAAGTGAAGTGACATGGTTCAAGCTCCTTTTAAGAGACGGATGTAGTCGCGAGCGGCGCGCAGATCCTGCACCGCTTCCGGGGCGAGGCAGGGGGCCGCGATTTCTCCGCGCACCGCCTTGATGAAATTGAGCGCCTGGTTTCGCATGGCATGGACCCAGGGCAGATCGGGAACGGTTGTCAGGGGAGTCGTCCCGTTTCCGGGATCTTTGAAAACCTCGACCCGGCCCGGTTGATTGAGAACCAGCGGAGCGGGAAGGCTGAGCTTCACATAGCCTTTCTCAAAAGCCGCCAGCGCCACTTCCTGCCAGTCGAGCGTGGTGGAGTAGGGGCTCATCTCGATCACTCCGGGAATGCCGCTCGTGCTTTGCGCCACGAGCAGGACCTGGGACGGATCGGCATGCGTCACCTTGTAATCCTCGCCAAAGAGATGACGGAGCAGATTGACCTGGTGGATGTAGTAATTGACGAATCCGAAATAGTCCTTCCGGGTCGCTGCGTCCATGTCGGCGGCTGGCGGATCTTCCTCAAGGCCCGCAACGGTCTCGGAAGTAGTGATGTTGTCATTGAATCCGCCGGCAATCCAGTCGCCCGCCGGCATCGTGATCCGGAGGTAGCGAAATTTTCCAAGTTCACCGCTCTGCTTGAGGCGATCGATCTCGGCCTTGGCATAAATCGTCGCGGGGTCACTCCGCTTATGATAGCCGACCATGAGCCACGTTTTATTTTTCTCGAGGGCCTGCACGATTTTCTCGGCCACCGCAAGATTCCCCGCGATCGGCTTCTCGCTCAGGAGCGGAATTCCGGCTTTCGCCAGTTCGGGAATCAGGATGCCGTGCCGGGTGAACGGCTGGCTGGCCACGAGGGCATCGACCTTTTCCTTGGCCAGCAACTCCTCGTGATTGCGATAGACCTTCGGAATGCCATAGCGCGCCGCGACTTTCGCACCCGCCTCGGGCCGTAATTCCGCGATGGCGACGATTTCGCATTCGTCGGGAAGGCTGGTGTAGTTCCGCAAATGAGCCGCCTGTCCCATGGCGCCGACACCGATAAACCCGATCCTGATTC
>Ga0206996_1122_pt1 | contig 18256 bp, 15 predicted proteins | sample Alteio_BWMinCont_2_FD_153467 | JGI IMG/M metagenome (GOLD analysis project Ga0206996, IMG submission 153467) | Enriched cells from forest soil in Barre Woods Harvard Forest LTER site, Petersham, Massachusetts, United States -... | ecosystem: Environmental > Terrestrial > Soil > Temperate forest >...
TGCTCAACCAGGAGAAGCGAAGATAATAAAGCTCGCTGCGAAAATATTCGAGACCGGTCCAGAGAAAGGGAATCAGCAGCGCGGCCCAAATGGGGCCAAAGCGGAAACGACACGAGCGGCCCAGCATCAGAAACATGGCCAGCCAGAAAGCGGGAACGAACCAGAGCGCGATGGCGGCGGGGCCGAAAATGTGCCAGAAGAAGCGCAGCAGTGGCGAGTACGCCGCGAGACCGATGATAAAGCCCCAATAAACCGCCTGCCGGGTGGTTCGGAGCGGGGTCAACTGGAACAGGCACCAAAGAAATACAAAGACAAGAAAACTGGCGGCAGGGGAGGCATACGCACCGTGGAATGAGACGACAGCGCACAACGACAGCAACGCGGCGACCGGCAGGGACAACTTTTGATCAGCAGCGCTTTTGAACCGCGTATTCATTCCGCGCTGCTGGATTGAAGATCAGGCAACGCCTGATTGCGTTGTTTGTTTTTGGAAACGGGTGGTTGCAGGCGCGAGATTTTTTCGGCGGTGGCGCTGACGGCGGCGAGTTCGGAGACAAGCTGGCGGGCGCGTTCAATGGGCACACCGGTCCAGACGGTTTCCGCAGCCTGGTAGTAATGGGGAAGAATCTGGCGCAGCAACCGGCTGCCGTCGGAGGTGAGGAGAACGCGGAAGGCACGGCGGTCGTGGGGGCTGTCCTCACGGCGGACGAAGCCGCGGGCCTCGAGGCGATCCACAAGGCCGGTGACATTGGAGCGGTGCATGATGAGCTGGCGGCTGAGTTCGACCTGGGTGCAGCCGGCGGGGTGTTCGTGAAGGACGTTGAGGATATTGAACTGGCTGGGGCTGAGGTCCCAGCGGGCGAAGAAGATACGGCTGGCATTCCAGAGCACCTCGGCGGTGCGCAGCAATTCGATCAAGGCCTGGTAACGCGGGCCCGGCGAGGTTGGATCGCCTTTCATACAGAAAGATTATATATAGACTGTCTATATGTCAACAAAAAGTTTGATGCGTTACGAAATGAATCACGACATTGGATTCCTGACTGTGCAGGCACTTGGCAAGGTCAAAAACAGCGTATTTTGGCATCAGGAGATTAAGGAAATGAAAGGCCAGTCTCAAGTACGAGACTGGCCTCCCCTACTTCAGACCTACAATTGGATAGGAGATTCGAGAACAAAGAAATGTTCCAATGAATCAGCGTAAAAAGCGAAAGGCCGGCTCCGCGAACGCGGAGCCGGCCTCACCAACAAACCTATACGACCTACAAAAATTCGACACTGTCGGAAGGGAAACGTTCAACCGCCTTATCCACTGGGGCTGATACATTAGAGCATTTTCTATTTAGATAGACGCGCCGGATGTTTATTGGCATACTTTTCCCATGGAAGGAAAATTATGCGGCCTTTGAGTCAGGATTTGCGTCAACGGATCGTTGCCGCGCGGGAGCGCGGCGAGGGCACGGGCGAGGTTTGCCGGCGGTTTGGCGTCAGCCGCAAGAGCGTGGAGCGGTTTTGGAAGCAGCACCAGCTTACCGGCGCGTGCCGGCCCAAGCAGGTCGGCGGTTATCGCCGCTCCCGTCTGGAGCCGCATGACCGAACCCTGTGCCGTTGGATTGCGGGGCAGCCCGATCTGACCCTGAGCGAACTCCGCCAGCGGTGTCTGGAGCGGTTGAAGGTTGCCATCGGCATCACGGCCTTGTGGCACCGCCTGGAGCAACTGGGCCTGAGCTATAAAAAAAACGATTCGCGCCGCCGAGCAAGATCGGCCCGATGTTAAAGCCGCGCGAAGGCTTTGGCGCCAGCAACAGCCCGACTGGGATGTCCGCCGGCTGGTGTTTATCGATGAAACGGGCCTGAACACCAAGCTGGGTCGCCTGCATGGCCGCTGCCCGGTTGGCCAGCGCTGCCACGGTTCCATCCCGCACGGCCACTGGCAGAGTTCCACCTTCATTGCCGCCTTGCGCCATGAAAGCATCGCCGCCCCCTTTTTAATCGAAGGGCCCGTTGATGCGGAGGTCTTCACCGCCTACCTGCAACAGGTGCTCTGCCCGCAACTGCGGGCGGGTAACACCCTCATCCTCGACAACCTCGCCACGCACAAAATCCAAAACGTCACCCGGTTGCTCTCGGCCCACGGGGTCGGCCTCCGTTACCTGCCGCCTTACAGTCCTGATCTCAACCCCATTGAACTGGCGTTCGCCAAACTCAAAGCCCATTTGCGCCAGGCCGCCGCCCGCAACCTGGAGGATCTTCATTCAGCCCTGGCGACGGCCCTCAACTCCTTCTCAGCCCAACACTGCAACCGCTTCTTCCGGCATGCTCAATATGCGTCTATCTAAATAGTAAATGGTCTAGTCTTGGCGATGATTCGGGCTGCGCGTAAGAGGCTAATAGGTAACATGGTGCGAATCATGTAAAATCCGCGTCAAATCTTTGCAAAATTCCTTCCAAGCGCCACAAAAACCCGATCTGGCCCGATTACTGTAATCTTGGGAAGAATTGATGCGCGGTTTTGCAGGTCGTGGCGCTCAATTCGTCCAAAGAACACTGCCGGACCCGGGCGGCGAGTTGTGCAATTTCCTTCACATAAGCCGGTTCGCAACGTTTGCCGCGAAAGGGAACGGGCGCCAGGTAAGGGCAATCGGTTTCGAGCGTGAATTGATCGGATGGCACTGTGGCGATGGTTTCGCGGACGGTCTGCGCATTTTTGAAAGTGGCGATGCCGGTAAAGCTCACCATCGAACCCAAGGCGAGGACGCGGCGCATGATGTCGGGGCCGTCCACAAAGCAATGGAATACCCCGCGGACGCGTCCGACGAACGGCTGCATTTGAGAAATGACGTCGTCCATGGAATCGCGCTGGTGGATGACGCAGTTCAAGCCGCATTCGGCGGCAACTTCCATCTGCTGGCGGAAGATCAACGCCTGCTTTTGTTTATAGCGTTCGTCATCTGCGGCGGAGTCGCCGGTTTTTTCGCCAGGAAGATGGTGGTAATCGAGACCGGTTTCGCCGATTGCAACCACTTTGGGATGTTTTGCCAATTCACGGAGGGCGGGGCGCAAGTCATCGGGGGCTTCGGCGGCATTCGTGGGATGCCAGCCGACAGCGGCGAAGACGGCTGGGAATTGTTCGCTTAGTTTGACGGCGTGCGCGCTGCTCTCCAGGTCCGTGCCAATGGAAATGATGCGGGTGATACCGGCGGCTTGCGCGCGCTCAATGATCTGCGGCAAGTCAGGAGCGAAATCCGGATAATCCAAGTGGGCATGAGTGTCGTAAAAAATCGCCATAGTTGAATTTTGAGGATGAAGACGGCGGGTGACAAGGTGCAAGTGAGGAAGGGTGTTGCGGTTGAGCACAATCGTCTTGCCAGAGTTGGAGCCAATCCAATAGATTTTTGCCGGTGACCCGGATTTCAGAAAGTTATCATTTATGGCACGTCCTATAACCTTGTTTACCGGTCAATGGGCTGACTTGACTTTTGACACGGTCGCGCAGAAGGCCAAAGCGTTCGGCTACGACGGCTTGGAACTGGCCTGCTGGGGCGATCATTTTGACGTGACCAAGGCGCAGGACACAAAATACTGCGACGACCGGCACGCGATTATGGCGAAGCACGGGTTGAAGACCTGGGCGATTTCCAATCATCTGGTGGGGCAGGCGGTGTGCGACCATATTGACGAGCGGCACAAGGCGATTATCCCGCCGCACGTCTGGGGCAACGGCAAACCGGAGGACATTCGCAAGCGCGCGGCGGAGGAAATGATCAAGACGGCGCACGCGGCGAAAAATCTGGGCGTCAACGTGGTGAACGGTTTCACCGGATCGAAGATTTGGGGTTTGCTCTACAGCTTTCCGCCGGTGAGCGACGCGCAGATCGAGGATGGTTTTGCCGATTTCGCGAACCGTTGGGATCCGATCCTGGACGAGTTCAAGAAATGCGGGGTGAAGTTCGCCCTGGAAGTGCATCCGACGGAAATCGCTTTCGACACCGTAAGCGCGGAACGGGCCTTGGAGGCAATCGGGCGGCGGGCGGAGTTTGGATTTAATTTTGATCCGTCGCACCTGGGCTATCAGGGAGTGGATTACACCGGTTTTGTGCGCAAGTTCGCGGACCGGATATTTCATACCCACATGAAGGACGTGTATTGGTCGGACCGGCCCACCGAAGCCGGGGTGTTCGGCGGGCATACGAAATTTGGGGATCCGCGGCGGTTCTGGGAATTCAGGTCGCTGGGGCGCGGGTCGGTCAATTTTGAGGCAATTATCCGCGCGCTCAACGAGGCGAATTATCAGGGGCCGCTGTCCGTGGAATGGGAGGACATCGGCATGAACCGGGAACATGGCGCGGCGGAATCGGCGGCGTTCCTGAGGCGGCTGGATTTTGCCCCGAGCAATGTGGCGTTTGACGCCGCATTCGACAAGAAGGCCCAAAGGAATTAAGTCGCCGCGACCGGCTGGTCTTTAGAGGCCGTGGCGGAGGGGCGGGGTTTTGGGAGGTTCGACGGGAGGCGCGGTCAGGCGATTGATCTGATGCTCGTAATTTTCGGCATCCTCCTTTTTGCCAAGCTTCCGGGCCAATTCCAACAGCCGCCGAAAAATATGCAACTCATCGGGATAATCCTGGAATTTATCAAGAAACTGGCGGTAAACCTGATAGGCGTCCCCGTCCCGTTGAAGGGCAAGCAGGCGGTCAGCGAGCATGAGCATGATGCGCACCTGTTGCTGGGGAGTGGGGTCGAGTTTTAGGGCGCCGTGGAGGGCGGAGACGGAAGCGGAGGTGTTGCCCTCGAGTGAATACATGTCCGCGAGTTTTTCCATCAAGACGGAGCTTTGATGCGTGAAGGGGAAATTCGCCAGGTTGGTGATGATTTCCGGGCGCGGGGTGCCGGCGAGCAACCGGCAATTCAGCAGGCGGAGGTAGGACCACTCGATGAGTTTGCTGTGGCGCTGCTCCAGCTCAAGATGCTGGGTCTGCGGCTCCTTGGCAAACGGACGGTAAAGCGGGTCGCCCACCACTGTGGTTTGCCATGATAAGAAACGTTGAGAGGCGTATGCGGCCTCGCCGAAGGTGAAGCTGGAACCAATGAACCGCGCGAAAAACACGGACATGTCCGGCGTGCCCACCAGGTAGGGTTCGGCCACACAACCCATGGTGGCGGTGGCGCCTTTGGCCAGAAGCGGGCCGACCCATGCGCGCGTGGTGGAGCGCAATGTGTTGGCGCTGAACGAGTGCAGGTGGTAGGCGAACGCGCCGGGCATGAATTCGACGGTAGGCCGGGCAAAGGGCCCCGACACATTCTCATTGTACCAACCGGCGTAAAATGCAACCTGGCTCAGGGGAAAGTTCGCGGGAAATGTGCTCTCGCTGTAATCAACCACGGTCTCGAAACCAATCCGGCGGCATATTTCCGACGCGGCGCGAATCGAGTCGTCGCCAATCTTGTATTCGCCGTTGGTCAGGCCGCGCAGGTCAAAGTAGGCACGACCCCACAGGCCGTCGGTTTCGGCCTGGATGGCTTTGTCAACCAGGTCACGAGCGATGGCGGCGGTGGGGCCATCCAATCTTGCGACCAGCAATATGCCGTTGGTCGGATTCAATAGTGCGGAGTTGGTGCAGTCGTAAAACGGGTTGATTCTCGGCCCGGCGAGGAGCAGTTTGTCCGCCGGTATCGGCAGACAAGCCAATTCGCTGTCCACAGCGGCCTCGTTGCGCCGCAGTTCGGGACGCAGCTTTTCCGCGCCCTCCTCCCGCAGATCGGCGTCCTCGGCGATGTGCAAGGGGACGCCATAGCAGAGTGCGAGATAACGAAACGTTGCCCCGGTGGCTTTCGTCTCGGCGTGTTCCGGAATGCCGTTTGTCGCCGAAATGATTTGGGGGCCAAATTGCAACAGATGCTTTTTTTCCAAAGCCTTAAGCAAAGGCTTTTCCAACCGGTTATTAAAATCCTTGCGACTGATGGTTTCATCGGACGGCAGGTCGAGCCCGATCATCTGATCCAGCGGCACTTCGCGGAGTTGGGCATAGTGTTCGGCGACTTCTTTGGATTCGGGAAGGCGGGTGTTGTAAATGACAACCACCTCGTGTCCGCGACCGGCGCCGCGGACCGCGGGAACAGCCGCGCCAAAAGCCAGCATTCCAAGAAAACAAGTAAAATATCCAATCATGTTGGTCACTGCTCCGCGAAAAGCCACGCGCCATCAGGAACCGGGGGCGGTTGGGTATTCAACTTTCATTCCGTCGAAGGCAAGTTCGACCCCCGGCGGAAGCTCGGCCTGGGAGAGGTCATGATCATAGTCATGCGTCAAATGGGTAAAGTATGTTCGGCCCGCCCCAATACGGCGCGCGGCAGTCAAAGCCTCATCCAGGCTCATATGCGTTGGGTGGGGCGAGTGGCGCAACGCGTCGAGAACAGCGACTTCCACGCCGGCGACCTGGCCCAGGGCCTGCTCGGGAATTTCTTTGCAATCATTCAGGTATGCCAGCCGCTTTACCCCATTTTGGACGAACAGGTAGCCGTTGGTGGTCATTCGACCATGGGGCAGGGGAAGGGGGGTTATGTCCAGGTCGCCGAGGGTGAACGGTCCATCAATTTCATGAGGTTCGGGGGCAAAATAGCCTTTGGGCCAGGGTCCGTCGTGAAAGGCATAGAGAAACACGCGCCGCAACGCCGCCATGGTTTCCTTGTCGGCATAGACCGGCAGCGGACCGCCGCGCAGATCGCAATAACGGCGGCAATCGTCCAATCCCATGATATGATCGGCGTGCGCATGGGTGAAGATGACGGCGTCGAGCCAGCGGATGTTCTCGCGGAGCATCTGGGTGCGAAAATCGGGGGTGGTGTCCACGTTCAACTTGATCTGGCCGGTGGCCACGTGGATGGAGGAACGGGTGCGGTGATTTTTTGGATTGGCCAGAAACTCAGGTGAATAATCCCTGCCGATGATAGGCACGCCCTGGGAGGTGCCCGAGCCCAGGAAAATGAATGAAAAAGACATGACTACACTTTTATTTTGCCGAACGTTAACATAATCGCCAGATTCATCGGGAACGAATTTAACATGTTGACGACACTTCGCATCAAAAACCTTGCGCTGGCGGCCGATCTTACGCTGGAACTCGAGGCGGGATGCAACGTGATCACCGGCGAGACCGGGGCGGGCAAGTCAATCATCATCGGCGCGCTTAATCTTGTGTTGGGCGAGCGCGCCGACCGGACGCTGATTCGCAGCGGTTGTGAGAGTTGCTCCGTGGAAGCGGTATTTGATACGAAGCGGGTGAGCGCGCCGTTGGAAACGTTTTTTGCGGAAAACGGACTCGAGCCATGCGAGGAAGGCCAACTGGTGCTCAAGCGCACTTTTTCCAGCGGGGGCGCCAACCGGCAGTTCGTCAACGGCTCGCCCACGACCCTGGCGGTCCTGGCATCGCTGGGCGAATGGTTGGTGGACATACATGGGCCGCATGACCATCAATCGCTGCTGCATGCGGCAAAACAGCTCGCCATTCTTGACGCCTTCGGCAGCCTGCAATCGCGGCGCGACACGTTCGCCGCGCTGGTCCAGCGGCGAAGCGTCTTGGAAGCGGAAAAATCCGCGCTGGTTGTAGACGAGAAAACCTACGCGCAACAGCTTGATTTGTTGCGGTTTCAGGCGGGCGAAATTTCCGCGGCCCGATTGCAGCCGGATGAAGATGCGCAGGTGCAGCGGGATTATCAGCGCGCGGGCAACGCGGCCAGGCTGCTCGAGCTGAGCCAGGCCGCGCTGAACATTCTGGGTGAGAACGAGAGTTCGATGCTGACACAAGCCGGGGTGTTGGGGCACACCTTGCAGGACCTGCACCGGCTTGATCCCGCCAACACGCTGTCGGCCAGTCATGAACGAATCGTGGCTGGTCTGCGCGAACTGCAAGGCGATGTATCGCATTATGCCGACAAGGTGGAAGTTGATCCGGCACGGCTGAGTCGGCTGGAGGAGCGTTTGAATCTTATCCATTCACTTAAACGAAAATACGGCGCGACGCTGGCAGAGGTCATTGCCTTCGGCGAGGAAGCCGGACGCAACCTGCGGCGGTTGGAACAGCGTGAGGCGGAATTGGCCCGCTTGAACGGAGAATTGGGGGCGCTTGACGGAGAATTATGGCGCGCCGGCCTCGAACTTTCCAACCAGCGCCGCAAAGTGATTCCACGGTTGAGCAAGGCGGTGGTCAAGGAGCTTGGAGACCTGGGTTTTGCGCAAAGCCAGTTTGAAGTGAGCATCGCGACGGCGGAGAAAGATGCCGCTTCCAGACTGGAGGCTCAATATTCAAGCTCCGGCCTGGATACGGTTGAGTTTCAATTTGCGCCAAATGTGGGTGAGCCTGCGCGCCCGTTGCGGGCCATCGCTTCCTCCGGCGAAATGGCCCGTGTGATGCTTGGGCTCAAAACCGTGCTGGCGCAGGTCGATGAAATCCCTATGCTCGTGTTTGATGAGGTGGATGCAAATGTGGGAGGAGAAACCGCCAACACCGTGGGCGAAAAGATGGAGCAGATCGCCCGGCAGCGCCAGGTGCTTTGCATCACCCATCTCGCGCCGGTTGCCGCCCACGGATCGGCCCATTTCCTGGTGACCAAGCTGCTTAAAGACGGGCGCACCATTTCGGAAATCACGCGGTTGGATCGAAAGAGCCGCGTCGCGGAACTCGCGCGCATGCTGGGCGGAAAGTCCGAGGCCGCGCGAAAACACGCGGAGGAATTGCTGGCTGGATGATGCGGGGGCTCCCCGCCGCGGTTGAATCCGCCAATTGCCACAGCTTTTATTATGTCGCGCGATTACGTGTTGCAACCATTCAATCCGCCGGTCCACCTGCATGTTGATTATGCCGGCGAATTGAATGCACAGCAGCATGCGGCTGTGACGGCGCCGCCCGGTCCATCGCTGGTCATCGCCGGGGCGGGTTCGGGCAAGACGCGCACACTTACCTACCGGGTTGGATTTTTGCTCGAGCAGGGAATTCCGGCGGAGCGGATTTTGCTGCTCACGTTTACTAACAAGGCGGCCCGGGAAATGATGCGCCGGGTGGCCGATCTGCTCGGGCGGGAGCTGCCGGAGCTATGGGGCGGGACATTTCACGGCATTGGCAACCGCATTCTCCGCCAGCACGCAAATCTGCTCGGTTATCAGCGTGATTTCACCATTATGGATCGCGAAGACGCGGGCGACCTGATCGACGCCTGCCTGGGCGAGTCGAAGATTGACATCAAAGCGACACGCTTTCCCAAAGCCGGTGTCCTGGCCGACATTTTTTCGCTTGCCGTCAACATGCGAAAAAGTATTCCACAAATCCTGGCGGACCAATATGGCTATTTCGAAGCGCTGGCGCCGCAAATTGCGGACATGCAGCAACAATACGGGGCCCGCAAACGCGCCACGAACGCGATGGATTTTGACGACCTGCTTGATTTATGGCTGAGATTGCTCAAGGACAACCCGGAAATATGCGAGCAATATCAGCGGCGGTTTCAATTCATTCTGGTGGATGAATATCAGGACACCAATCTGCTCCAAAGCGAGTTGATTGATCTGCTGGCGGCGCGCCATCAAAACGTCATGGTGGTGGGCGACGACGCGCAAAGCATTTACGCGTGGCGCGGGGCGAATTTTCAGAACATTTTGAAATTTCCCGAGCGGTATCCGGAAGCGAAAGTCTATAAGATCGAAACAAATTACCGCAGCACGCCGGAGATTTTGGAGGTGGCCAACGCGGCGATTGCCGCGAACATCCGCCAGTTCAGCAAACAGCTCGCCCCGGCGCGCAAGCCCGGCGCGAAACCGGTGCTGGTGGCCTGCCTGAGCGCGTCCGAGCAGGCGGCGTTTGTGGCCCAACGGGTGCTGGAGTTGCGTGAGGAAGGGGTAAACATGAACGAGATGGCGGTGCTTTACCGCTCTCATTTTCACGCGCTGGAACTGCAGCTTGAACTCACGCGGCACAATATCCCCTTCAGCATCACCAGTGGCATCCGTTTTTTTGAACAGGCGCATGTCAAGGACGTGACCGCGTATCTGAAGCTGGCATTGAATCCGCGCGATGAGCTGGCTTTCAAACGGATTGTGCAGTTGCAGCCGGGAATCGGCGGTCGAGGCGCGGACAAGTTATGGTTGGAATTTTCGAGCCGGGTTCAGCGGCGGAATTCCGAGCCCGGCGCAAACTCGGGCGGGCCGCTGGCGGCTGTTTCGCTGCAAGGTTGCGCCGGGATTGTGCCCAAGAAAGCGGCGGTTCCGTGGGCGCAGTTGGCCGCGACGGTGTCCCAGCTCGAGACCGCGCCTGCGCGAGGCAATCCGGCGCGGATGATGCGTCTCGTGGTGGAGGCGGGATATGAGGATTATCTGCAGGAAAAATACGCGAATTACCAAAACCGGCTGGAGGACTTGGAGCAACTCGCCGTTTTCGCGCAGCAGTTTCCAACGACCGAAGACTTTCTTTCGCAGCTGGCGCTGCTCACAAACCTCGAGGCGGAATCCGACCAGCCGGCCAGCGCCGATACGGAACAACTCCGCCTGTCCACGATTCATCAGGCCAAGGGCCTCGAATTTGACGTGGTCTTTTTGATCATGCTGTGTGACGGCTTGTTTCCCTCGGCGCGCGCGCTGGACAGCGCCGACGGCGAGGAGGAGGAGCGGCGGCTGCTCTATGTGGCCATCACACGCGCCCGCAACGAGCTTTATCTCAGTTACCCGCTGATCCGGACCATGGCCGGCAACAGCGGCGATGCCATGCAGCAACCTTCGCGGTTCCTGAGTGAAATCCCCCGCCATCTGCTGGATGAGTGGAAGTTGCAATCCTCCCATCCTTACGGGTGATCGGTCAGGCTGATCCTTGGCATTCGTTCTGACACCCTTCTCTATGAAACGCTCCTTGCCTTCTTCAAGTCTTCCGTCAGAAATTGCGCCACATCCTTGAATTTCGCCACGTTCGCCGGCGAGATTGCCATCAGAGTTTTGTGCGCGTCCAGGCAATTTTGTTTTACTTCCTCGCTCGATGGCGTCGCGGTTGCAACCGTCTCGGTCATCACCAGTTCACGTGGCAAATCCGCCACCGCGCTCACGGTCTTGAACAGGTGCGCCACACCCAGGTTTTCCAGCAAATCCGCGACCCGCTCGTTTGGATTCAGCAGTTGGATTCCCGGCGCCAGCGGATTTCCATTTTGCGCGCCCGACAGCTTGAGGCCGAACCCCGCCAGCACTCCCAGAAATGTGCTGTCCATGAGCAGACACTCCGAAAGGTCCAGCACAAAACAGTTGAATCCCCTGTCCATCAGTTCCGCGACCAGGGTCTTGAAATCGATGCTCGAGGTGAAATTCGCCCGGCCCGCAATTTTTATGCAGGCGACCTGCCCCGATACAAACACCGACAATTTGGCGGAGGGTGGGCTCATGTGACTTCAAATCTCTCTCGTAATATCAATCAGGCGTCGCCGTAGTCAAGCTGGCTGCGGATGGCCATTCACCCGTGGCGGATTGCGCGGCCGCTTCAGGGTTAAGGGACGCCCGCATTCCTGCCTTTCGCGGGTTGCCCGGCAATCTCGACCAGTGTTTGTTGCAAAATCAACGCTTCATCCAGGTTGCTCGAAACCAGCCGCTGATTGCACTTCAGCAGCAAATCCATCGCCTGCACCAGCTCCACCTGTGTGTAACGACGCGCCTGCGGCAGCGCCTTGAACAACACATACGGATTCAGCGCCAGCGGATTATATTTTTTGTCCTCCGGCAGTTGCGCCGCCGGCACACGCTCCAATTGCGCCTTGAACCGGTTGTAATCCGCGTCGGCTTTGATCCAGCCTTCGCGCAGCATCCCCTTCAACAGAATCATCGCCCGGACCTTGCCAATCAATCCGTACAGCAAACCAATCTCCGATTTCTGGCTGTCAAATTTCATCTCCCACAACTCATCATCCAATGTGCGCAACAGCCTGGGCAGGTCGCGGTCGCCCAGCGCGTCGCCCAGCGCGAAGGCCCGCGCCGATTTGTTCCGCGTGCAAATCGTCGTCACATCGGCCACTTCTATCTCCGTGCGTTCACCGGCATAGAGCGCCAGTTTCTCCACCTCGCCGCCCAGCAGCCGCGCGTTCGGTCCCACGTTGTTGACCAGTTCCGCCAGCGCCTCGTCGGAAATTTCCTTCTTCAGCTCGCGCAGCGCCTGCCGCGCCCATGTCTCCGCCTGGTCCGCCCAATCCCGGTCATCCGCCGACCAGCCGGCAAAGCTCTCCACCGTGCCCAGTTTGTCGAGGGTCTTGTAAAACACCTTGCGCTTGTCCACTTTGCCCGCGCTGATCAATAGCCGCACGCCGCCCCACGCGAAGTCTTTCAACTCCTGCGCTATTTCGCCCAGCGTTTCGGTCACCGCCTGTGCGCTCGCCGTGCGTTCGTCGCCGAGGAAATTGCAGTTTTGCAGCCACACCGCCTTGCCGCTGCCGAAGAAGGGCAGGGTCTGCAATGCCTCGCGCAACCGCGCCAGCGCCTTCAACGCCTCGCCGCTGTTCGTCACGCTGGCGTCGATGATTTCATGATCCATCCCGCCCAGTTCTTCGGACCATTGCTGATAAACCTGCTTGGCCCGCTGCTTGACGGCGAATTCGTCATCGCCGCAAACGAGGATGATGGGTGCGGCTTTCTTGGCGGTGGGGGGCATGGCTTATTCGAGCTCGCCGCCGTTTTCGTTGATGCGATCCAGCACTTCAGTCATGTCCTCCACCTGCTCGAACAACGGCGCGGACACATAAATCGGACGCTTCTGCGCCGTGGCCAGGGCCAGGCAATCGCTGGGCCGCGCGTCAATCTCAACTATCTTCCGCGCCAGCTCATTTTGCTGGTGCAGGATCAACCGCGCAAAATACGTCGAATTCTTCAATTCCGTGATCACCACCCGTTCCACGGTGATGCTGAAACCCTTGAGAATGTTGGCAATCAAATCATGCGTCAACGGCCTCTCTTTCGGGGCCTCGCGAAGAAACATGCTGATGATCTGTCCCATCGCCGGCTCGACGTTGATGACGAAGACCTTGGCATCGTTGCCGACGAAGAGTGCGCAACCGCTGCTCGCAGGCAGGATTCCGCGGATCTGCACCGGCACCACATCATTCTTCATAAACTCACTTTAGGACTTAATTTGCAAAAAACAAGCCTCCATACGTCCCGTGGCCGCCGCAATTAGCCTGGCAATCCCCTTCCCATTCGCTTCACTTCGCGGTTAACGTTTTATTCCCCATCCGTTCCCCAATTCCCCTCCATCTCTGTGTTCTTTGCGTTCCCTCGCGGCCAATTTTCCCTCCCATTCGTGGTCGTTCAAAAAAAAGTTTTCTGTGCAGGCGTAATTATGTGTAAATACGCGGGAATAAGCGAATTTAACTGGTTTTCCGGCCCTTGCGCCACACTTTTTCCGCTCAATCCCGCACTGACGCCCGGCAAGCACCAAGCCCGACTCTGGGCATTGGCCTTTGAACTCGCGACATTCCTGCGCTCTTGCGCCCTGTTTTTCAAATCTCATTTGCGATGATTCGTGCTTGTTGATGACCGTGCTGTTGTTGCCGTAATTGTCTTACGCTCTCCCGTTGTAACGATTTATCGCTGTAACGTTTCGGCTGGTCAGGGCTTTGGGAATCGGGCCCCTCTCCTTTGCCACGCTGCTCGTGGCAACTGCCGTTATTCTCTCACAACCTCCGCAAATGTCAAATTCCCTCAGGTCGACCGGCAGGATGGTCGCAGGGCACGAGTCTGGTTCGTCCTGAAAGAACGCAGGAAATTAGCCCGGCACATTGTGCCGGGTTCGCCATCAAAAATGAACATCGACCTTTAAGGACGACGGAATTCACTCGCCAGTTTCAAACCATTCGGTGCCAGGCGGTCAACCAAGAAGAAGACCCGCGCTTGATGGTCAGCGCCTGGGCAATGCTGCGGGCGTAACCGCACATCCGCCCCACTGCCCTCCCGCCTGAACGCGGGAGGGCAGCTCCATCTTCCCCGTTTGTTGAGTCCAGACAAGGATAGATGGAAAACGAAATACAAGAGGGCGTGTGGTGCGGGTGTCAAGTTACGCCCAATCGCGGATGGCTGGGACCGGAAATTTGAACAGGAGGAAACGGAAGACGTCGTCGCCGCGGCTGGTTTCCTCGTAAAGGGGGGAATTCGGCGCCCCGGCTCAGGCCATGGACGGTTCGGGCTGGCGGTTCCGGGAAAGGATGGCATGAGCCCAGCGCAACATGCGTTCCGTGGCGTCCCAGCCGAGGCAGGCGTCGCTGATGGACACGCCGTAGCGGAGTTCGGCGGGGTTTTTCGGGAAGGGCTGGCTGCCTTCCTGCAAATAACTTTCCACCATGATGCCGATGAGGGAGCGGGTGCCGGCGGCGCGCTGCTCGATGAGGCTGCGCCAGACATCCTCCTGCCGGGCGTGCTGCTTGCCGGAGTTGGCGTGGCTGCAATCCACCATCAGCACGGGCGGGAGGCCGGCCTGGGCGAGTTTGGTTTCGGCGCCGCGGATGCTCTCGGCGTCGTAATTGGTCTGGAGCCGTCCGCCGCGCAGCACGACGTGCCCGGAGGGATTGCCGGTGGTGCGAACGATGCTCGTGAAGCCGTCCTGGTCAATGCCAAGAAAGCTGTGCGGTCGCATCGCCGCGCTCATGGCGTCAATGGCGATTTGCAGGCTGCCGTCGGTGGCGTTCTTGAAGCCGACCGGCATGGAAAGGCCGCTGGCCATTTCGCGGTGCGTCTGGGATTCCGTGGTGCGCGCGCCGATGGCCGCCCAACTGATGAGATCGGCGGTGTATTGCGGAATGATGGGATCGAGAAATTCCGTGGCGGCGGGCAGGCCGAGGCTGGTGATGTCGAGCAGGAGGCGGCGGGCTTTTTTCAGGCCGGCTTCGATGTCATGCGAGTTGTCGAGGTGCGGGTCGTTGATGAGGCCCTTCCAGCCGACGGTGGTGCGGGGCTTTTCAAAATAAACGCGCATCACGATTTCCATCTGGCCGGCGAACTCGCGTCGCAGGGCGTTCAATTTCCCGGCGTAGTCGAGGGCGCCATTGGCATCGTGGATGGAGCACGGTCCCACGACCACCAGCAGGCGCGGGTCTTTTTGTTCAAGAATGTTGCGGATGCTTTCGCGGCCGCGCACGACGGTGGCGGTGGCGGCGTCCGTCGCGGGCAACTGCGCTTTCAACGCGTTGGGCGTCGAGAGACGGACCATTTCCCGGACGTGCAGATTTTGGGTCACAGACATCCCGGCCATTATAGCAGAAAAGCGGCATGGGGGAAGGAGTTTGTCGGTGGAACGTTGATGGAACCGGCGGCCTGTGCGTCCTGGCTGGCGGCCGTCGGTCGGGATGCCGGTGCTTGCGATTGGTTGGGGAGATGGGAGCCATCTGTCGCGCTCGTGAATTCTTGAACGTCTGCACCACTCTACTACCATCAACTAACCTCCTCAATCGCTTCACTCAGCGCAGACACCATCCGCCCAACCTGCTTCGCCGTCGCGCAATAAGGCGGCATGAGCACGATCACATTCCCGACCGGCCGGGTCAGCACGCCGCGCCGTGCCATTGCCTCGCACACCCGGATTCCCACCTGTTCCCGCAAATCGAACGCCTTTCGCGTACGCCAATTCTTGACCAACTCAATTCCCGCCACCAACCCGACCCGCCGGATGTCCCCGACCGCCGGCAGTTTCCAAAGCGTTTGCAATTCTTCGCCGAGCGTCGCCCGCAATTTTCTTCGTCCCCGCACCGAGGCCGGGCTTTGCAGCAAATCCAGGCTCGCCAGCGCCGCCGCCGCGCCCAATTGATTCCCCGTGAAACTGTGCCCGTGAAAAAATGTTTTGAACTCCGCGTAATCCCCGAGAAAAACCTCAAACACCGCCTGCGTCGTGAGCGTCGCCGCCATCGGCAGATAGCCGCCCGTCATGCCCTTGGCCAGAGCCAGAAAATCCGGCTGCACGCCTTCCTCGGCGCACGCGGAAACCCCGTCCTGCCCGGCGCGTCCAAAGCCCGTCATTACTTCATCCGCGATCAACGGCGTTCCGTGCGCGCGCGCCAGCTCCGCCACGCGCTTCAACCATCCGGGCGGCTGCGGAATTATCCCCGCCGCGCCCTGCATCAACGGTTCGACCACCAACGCCGCGTAGGGATTTTTCGCTTTCTTGCGTGCCGCAAATTTCTGCTCCACCAGCCCGAGGCATTCGTGATTGCACTTTCGATAGTCGCGCGCGTCGCCGCGTTCCGGTTTCGCGCGATTGAACGGGCAGCGGTAACAATACGGCGCCATCACGCGGTCGCTCTTGAACAGCATTCCCGCGTACGTTTTATGAAACAAATCAATATGCCCGAGACTCACGGCCCCGACCGTGTCGCCATGATACGCGCCTTCCAGCGACAAGAATTTCGGGCGTTGCGAAAGTCCGCTGCGCCGCGCATACACGTAAGCCAGCTTCAACGCCACTTCCATCGCCGTGGAACCGTCATCTGAAAAGAAGACTTTCGAGAAATGCCGGCTTTGTTTCGCGCCGCCCGACTTGTCCAAAGCCGCCGCCTTGACCAATCGTTCCGCCAGCAACGACGCCGGTTCATTCGCCAGCCCCAGCGCGGATGAATGCGCAATCTTTCCCAGTTGCCGCCGGATCGCCGAGTTGATTTTCGGATGCCGATGCCCGTGCAGGTTCGTCCAGATGGACGCATTCGCGTCCAGATATTCGCGGCCATGGATGTCCCACAGCACCGCGCCGCGCCCGGATGCAATCACGATCGGCTCGCGCCGCAACCAGTCCCGCATCTGCGTGAACGGATGCCAGACAAACTGGTGGTCGAGTCGCGCCAGCTTATGCATCGGCGGCGGCGGGTTGCGGTTTGCTGTGATGCGGATGGGGCAGGGGAGCGAGCGCGTCCATCAGCGCCGACAAATCTTTTTGCGTATGCGCCGCCGTGAGCGTCACGCGCAAGCGCGCCTCGCCGCGCGCCACCGTGGGATAACGGATCGCCGGGACATAAATACCCCCTTCGCGCAGCGCGTTCGCCGCCGCCACCGCGCCGGCTTCCGCGCCGATGATCAGCGGCACAATGGCGCTGCGCACATTCGCCACCGGCCACCCGTTTCTGCCCAATCCGGCTTTGAGTCTTTCCACGAGCGCCCACAAATCCTCCGCGCGTTGTTTCCCTTCCGCCGATTGCACCAACTCCACCGCCGCGCGCGCCGCCGCCGCCGCCCCTGGCACCGGCGCCGTGGAAAAAATAAAACTCCGCGCCCGGTTGATCAAAAACTCAATCAACGCCCTCGGCCCGCAAATATATCCGCCCGACGCACCCAGCGCCTTGCCGAGTGTTCCCATCTGAATTTCAATTTGCTCTGACACGCCGGCCTCTTCCGCCACCCCGCGCCGATGTTTCCCGAACAGTCCCGTCGCGTGCGCCTCGTCCACCATCAGCCACGCTCCATATTTTTCCTTCAACGCCACGATCTCCCGCAGCGGCGCGATATCGCCGTCCATCGAGAAAACGCTCTCTGTCACAATCAAGGTCCGCGGTTGTCTGCCCGCCGTGCCCGCGGAATTGCGCTCCTTCGCCCACCGCAGAATGTCCTCCAACTCGTTGAGATCATTGTGGCCAAAGATGCGCAGCTTCGCGCCGCTCAACCGCGCCGCATCCACAATGCAGGCATGCATCAGCTTATCCAGGACAAGTATATCTTCTTTGCCCATCAGTGCGCAAATCGTCCCGATGGCCGCCGCGTAACCGGTGGAAAATGTCAGCGCCCCTTCCGTGCCCTTGAAAGCCGCCAGCGCCGTCTCCAGTTCATGGTGCGGCGCGAGCGATCCGCAAATCAGCCGCGACGCCCCGGAACCCGCGCCAAAATCCTTCACCGCCTTGATCGCCGCTTCCTTCAACGCCGGATGGTTCGCCAAGCCAAGGTAATCGTTCGACGAAAAATTCAGCAGCGGCTTGCCATTGATTTCCAGCCCCGGCGACTGCGGCGAATCCACCCGGCGCAATTCACGATACAGCCCCTGCCGCCGGATTTCCTCCAGGCGTTCTTTGAGTTCGGTGGTGAAATCGTTCACGTGAGGTCAGGACTCGGCGCTTTCCCGGGCCAGTTCGCGCGACGCGATTGCCCATTGCCCGTCAATCATGCTCGCGGCCACCCCGCCGCGATGGTGGATAATCGCCTCGCAGATGCCCGTCATCTTCCCGGTGCACGGAACCGTAATTACATCGGCAAACGCGCGCGGCGCCAGCTCGCCGATCCGCC
>Ga0206996_1124_pt1 | contig 18085 bp, 18 predicted proteins | sample Alteio_BWMinCont_2_FD_153467 | JGI IMG/M metagenome (GOLD analysis project Ga0206996, IMG submission 153467) | Enriched cells from forest soil in Barre Woods Harvard Forest LTER site, Petersham, Massachusetts, United States -... | ecosystem: Environmental > Terrestrial > Soil > Temperate forest >...
GGTTTTAATACCCCCACCCGGAACATCGGAAACCTGTACAATTAATCAGTTATTACACACGAAAAATAGTTTTACCATCGGGATTTCAGACTTATTTAGCATTTTTGACCTATGCAAAGATCATTCCTCCTCTTTTTTTTGAGTTTAGGCTTCCTTTTTTTCTCCTGTAAGCGACAAAATGACAGGGAAGTAACCCATTCTTTCTATTTCTGGCGGACTATTTTCAATATGCAGGAAGAAGAACAGGCCGACTTAAGAAAGCAGGGGGTAACCCGCCTTTATGTTCGTCTTTTTGATGTCGCTTATGAGCCTGTTGCAAAAGCTGCTGTTCCGGAAGGGGATATACGATTTGAGACCCTGGTTGACACCGGCCTTCATGTCGTACCCATGGTCTATATTACAAACGAAGCCCTCCTGCAAACATCTGATTCCCTCATGGAGCAGCTGAGCATTCGTATCGCTTCCCGGATCCGTCAGAGTATGGGTGCCGTCAAAGGGCAGATTCCGGAGGAGATACAAACCGATTGCGACTGGACTGAATCGACCCGAATCCGTTACTTCCGACTGCTGACTTTTCTGAGACAGTCGTTCGGACCTTCCATCACACTCTCTGCCACCATCCGGCTGCATCAGGTGAAATATGCCGACCGGACGGGTGTGCCGCCGGTTGACCGGGGGATGCTGATGTTTTACAATATGGGAAAGCTGGAACTCGAGCAAGGCCCCAACTCCATCTATGACAAACAGACTGCATCTGCTTACCTTGTTAATTTTTCATCCTATCCCCTTGCCCTCGATGTAGCATTGCCGGTCTTCTCCTGGGCAGTGGTGTTCAGGGACGGTAAGGTTGCCGCACTTGTACATCAGGTGGAAGCCGGGGATATGAATATCCCTGGACTGGAGGCACTCGACAAAACCCATTACCGGGTTACCGCTTCGGTCAAATTGAAAAATATTGAATTGCAAGCTGGAGAAACGATTCGTCTGGAAGACCCTGGAACAACGGGTTGCCTGGAAGCAGCCTCCCAGATTTCTCCTTTTCTGAAAGCAAAAAAATTCTCTGTAGCACTTTTTCATCTCAAAAAGAATAAATACAACGATTATGAAAAGCAAGATTTTGAAAAGGTGTTTCACTGTTTTAATTAGTGTCTTCCTCTTCTTTACGGTAAGAGAAATTTCGAAGGCCTGTGCCGATATGGATTTCGGGTACACTACCAATGGGTATTCACTCTTCCCTCAGGAACTGATCGGTACTTCGTCTCTCTCTCCTTTCCTGTTTGAACCTTCTCAACCTTATTTTAAAGGTTTACTGAATGGGGATACGCTGAACCCATGGCCCTCCAATACCGAAGAATGGGTCGAATTTCTTGGAAAATCAGTGTCTGAAAACGATGTCAACGCTCTGGTCTTTAAGTCGACCTTGCATACAATCCTTGAACTAAAAAATGCAATAGAAAATCACAGAGGCTTTCTGAATGATACCTTGAAAAGGAACACCGGGGCGAATGTCCTCTTCACCCAAAACGACATAGAGACAGCTTCCTATCTGCTTTATGCCAAGCAGGCGGAGCCTCTGGCAATGGCAGGAAAGGGCGACTGGAACAGCAATCCCGCAAAAGACAGTATGGCCATGCTTCAGATGAGTACGATTGCCGAAGCCATGATCAAGAAGGTAAAAAAACCGTTCCTGAGTGCGCGCTATGCTTTCCAGGCGGCGAGGATGGCACATTATTGCGGACAATATAAAAGATGCCTCAGCCTCTGCAAAACCTACGCCTCATTGGCTGTGAAAGATTCTTACATAGACCGTAGTATGCAGTCTCTTCAAGCCGGTGCCATGAAACACCTGGGTGATTATGCAGGTGCACGTTATCATTTTGCGATGATGTTTGATAAATATTACAAAGAGGATTATGATTTTTACTACTCAAACTATGCTTACTCCACTCCCCTGAAATGGTCCTATGATCATGGGTTTGGATATACGCTTCCTCCGCTTGCTCATGCTTTCCCCGATTCTTCCACAGGTTACCAGTTCTGTCAAAACAAGCATGAGAAAACGGTACTGTACTTCCTGGATGCTTACGGCGGCAATTCACCAGAGGTGGAAACCATGAAAAATATCTTTGCTCTTGACCCTGGATCTGAATATCTGGATGTGCTGCTCATCCGAAGCTTCAGTGAGATAGAAGCCAGTGGTTTCTTTCACAAGAGGAAAATGAGTCCCAAAGAACTTAAAGATTATCATTATGACGGAGAGCCGCTTGGCCCATTCCGTAAGTTTATCACCGATGCCCTTCATAAAGGAGGATTGAAACGCCCCTATCTTTGGGATTATGCATTGGGTCACCTTGCTTATATGCAGAAGGACTATGCAGCCGCCAAAGCTGCTTTTGCAGAAGCAATCCGCTTAAGTCCGGCCAATGTCCCAACCAAGGAACAGGCTGCTATTATGGAGATACTGATGGAGGTAGAATTGGCTCCCCGAATTGATGCAGCATTTGAATCGAATGAACTTAAGCAAATGAAATTGCTGAGTCCCGTTTGTAAAAAAGATGACCGGGAGCGTTATCTATTCCTGCGCCTGGCTCAGCGCTATGATCAGCAAGGTGATTCTGTAAAAGCCATTTGTTGCTATTCCCAGACATTCACGGCAGTGGAACTGACCGACCAGGCTGAAACACATCCGCTGGTAAAGCTGCTTGACTGGCTGAACAAAGCTGACAAGAGCGAGTATGAGAATTATCTGGAAACCCGGTCTGGGCTTACCACGGGGGAGGTGAATGAAGTATTGGGTACTGTTTACCTCCGGGCAAACCGGCTCTCCGAAGCGGCCTCTTGTTTTTCACAAGCAGGAAACCTGCCTCCATTACCTGCAGATCCTTTTTTGGCAAGATTGAACGACTGTCACGATTGCGATTTTGCTGAGAAGAAGGGAACCGTTTATACCAAGCTTACCCTTGTGCAGCATCTGATGGATCTTGAAAAGCAAAGTAATACAGATGGCCCTGCCCAAGCGCAAGCAGCCTTTGAAGCAGGGAATGCTTATTACAATATAAGTTACTTCGGAAATACCTGGATGAGCCAGGCTTATTTTCGTTCTTCCTGGGACAGCACCGATCAGTATATGGATTGCAGCACGGCCCGCTATTTTTATGCCAAGGCTCGCAAACTGAGTGACGACAGGGAATTTCAGGCTAAATGTTCTTTTATGGAAGCCAAATGCGAACAGAATGCATTTTATCAGGCCGCCAAAATCTGGAATAATTCTTATTATGTAAATCAGAAAGGTCACTCCCAGGCAAATTTCTTTACTTCGTTTGCGATGCTAAAAGGAAATTATGCAGATACAAAGTTTTATCAGGAGGTGATCCACGAGTGTTCTTATTTTAGAATTTATTTGGAGGGTAAGCATTGAGGCCAGCAGGGAAATAAAAAAACCCTTCTGATTTCTCAGAAGGGTTTAACAGGTAAATTATAAAAAAATTATAATTAAGCCAGACGAACGTTAACAGCGTTCAAACCTTTTTTACCTTCCTGAACTTCGAAAACAACTTCGTCATTCTGGCGGATTTCTTCCTTAAGGCCGGAAACGTGAACAAAAAACTCTTGATCAGAATCGTTCAACTTGATGAAACCAAATCCTTTGGTCTCATTAAAAAACTTTACAGTACCATTTTTCATGTTAATAATTGATTTTTGATGAATATTAGGCGGCAAAGATAAGCCAATTAACGGAAGATATGACAAATGAGTGTGATTTTTCTTTTTAAACGGATTAAATAGGAAGCCTTCAACAGCACCCTGCCATTGCTTCCCACCGCTTTTGGGGAGAAACCTGATCCTTTCAAACAGCTTCTCTATTAGGTTATTCAGGAATTAGTCGTATCTTTGCTCTGTTCGAATAGATTTGTATTTCAGGATTCTTCTTCTCCATCTCATCCGTCTGCTCCGCAGTTTAGTTTTACATCTCCTTTCAAAAAATCAATAAAATGCCCACGCCAGGAATCTGTTTTCCTGACTTCTGATGGCATATACTTAATCATTATATACAGTAATAAAACAACATGAACACATTTGAAAAATTAAACATTATCCCACAAATTCTCCAGGCTCTTGCCCGTCAGGGATACACAGAACCAAGTCCTATACAGGCTAAATCGATTCCGGTTATGCTCGAAGGGAAAGATGTATTTGGCTGTGCACAAACAGGCACAGGTAAAACTGCGGCATTTGCGGTACCTATCTTACAACTGCTTCACCAGCGAGAAGCTTCCGGAAGAAGGCCCGGAATCAAAGCACTCATCCTTGCACCCACACGTGAGCTGGCCATCCAGATCGATGACAGCTTCCGTGATTATGGTAAGGGATTAAAACTCACGCATACCGTTATATTCGGTGGAGTAAGCCAGCTTAAGCAGACTACCGCTTTAAGAGCCGGAGTAGATATAGTGGTGGCAACACCTGGACGTCTGCTGGATTTGATGAACCAGGGATTTATAAAGCTTGATAAAGTGGAATTCTTTGTCCTCGATGAAGCTGACCGTATGCTGGATATGGGTTTCATACATGATATAAAACGTATCATCCCGAAGCTGCCTGCAAAACGTCAGACCTTCTTCTTCTCCGCCACTATTCCTGAGGAGATCAAGAGCCTTGCTGCAAGTCTGCTTAATAATCCGATACAAGTACAGGTTGCTGCCGTATCCGCTCCTGCTTCCGCAGTGAAACAAACCGTTTACTATGTAGAAAAGGGTGATAAAAATGCACTGTTGCATGAAGTCATCCAGACCGAACAGATTGGTCATGCCCTCGTCTTTACACGTACCAAGCATGGCGCTGATAAAGTGGCTAAAGAGCTGAATCGTAAAGGCATCAGTGCAGAAGCTATCCATGGCAACAAAAGCCAGAATGCCCGTCAAAAGGCTTTGACCGGCTTTAAAAACCGCGCCATCCGAATACTGGTTGCAACCGATATCGCATCCCGTGGTATTGATGTGGATAAACTAACACACGTCATTAACTACGAATTACCTGAGATCCCGGAAACCTATGTACACCGTATTGGTCGTACCGGAAGAGCCGGAGAGTCGGGGATTGCTCTTTCATTTTGCGGATCTGAAGAAATTGATGACTTGAAAAACATTAATAAGCTGCTGCCGAAAAATATCGAAGTTGCATCAACCCATAAATTCCCTGAAGGAATCCGTAACGTAGCCCGCCCGAAACCGGGTGGAGGCGGACGAAGCTTTGGAAGTCCACGTGGACAGAGCGGAAGGGCTCAGTCTAACCGCAGGAGATTTTAGGAATCTGTTGCAGAATTAAATTAAAAAGAGGCTTTCATATCAGGAAGCCTCTTTTTTTTCTTCATCCATTCAAATGCTGTTCCTTTGAATAATTGCTTCCATCAGACTGGCATAATTAGACTTTGGCACCATCATCAGAAATTGTTTTGCATTCGCAACGGCATGTGCTGCATCCGGTAGTTTATCATAAGCCAGGGCCAGGCCCCAGTATATATCCGGTGAACGGGGATTTAAAGTCAGGGCTTTCTTATAATAAAGGATGGAAGAAGGGATATCTCCCATCTTGAAGTTAGCTGTTCCCATGCCCAGGAAAGACATATAGTTTTGTTCATTCATGACGATTGCCTGGGCATAAAAAGACATAGCCTCTTCCGCTTGCTCATCCAGAATGGCACAGGTGCCCAGTCCGATTAAGGCCAGCTCTCTGTTTTCAGGCTGGTCTACCATAGACTTGTATAATTTTACCGCTTCTTCTGTTTTTTCTCCATGAATAAGCTCAGTGGCCCATGCAAATTTTTCGGGGCTACTGGCATTTCCTCCGTTCATCCGAACAGCTCCTCTATGGGTCTTCTGAAGTTCCTTGCGGTTAGCCCAGTCCAGTTTGTTCCAGAAAGAATTCTTTTCTTTCATGCCCTTCTGAAAACGAGGAATCCTTGAAATGATGAAGGCGATGACGATTAATCCACAGAAGATCCAGGTTCCAACATGCATAAGCAAATTTAGGATTTTAAATGCGAAATTCGTGTTCTGACCTGCAGAAGCGCAATCAGGTCTGCCTAACATCCCTATATTTGCCCCTATGCCTGGCTTCTTTCAACGTCCTGTTTTTCAATACGCTTTCGTTGGACTTCTGCTCCTACTGACCATGGCAACCGTCTTTGCCAATTATTTTTCACTGGATGAAGCCGGTGAGCTCTGGGAGATCAGACAGGGTATTCAATGGAAGTATAGTTTTAATTCCATTATAAGCGACGGAAGACCCATCTATGCATTCCTGCTTGTTGCAAGCCTGAGCCTCGCCAAATCCATCATTTATCTTAAATATCTCCGCTTGTTATCGGTGCTGGATCTGCTTTGCTTTGCCTGGCTGATCTTTCGCTTTCTTAAGAAACATCAGATGCCTGCTTCAAAGGCATTTATCAGCGCAGTCTTGATCTTTACACTGCCCGGAATTTGTCTCTACATTCCCTGGGCTGAATGCTGGGAGCAGCATGGAGCATCCATTATCTCCTTCCTGGCAGGCATTCTACTGGTGAGGACACTGGGCAAACACATGGGAATGAATGCCCTGAGCCGATGGAAAGAGAATTTATATTTCATTCTGGCAATAGCACTTCAGCAGGTGGCCCTCCTCATTTATCAAAACCTTGCATTGACCTTTGTCATTCCAGCTTTCTTCGTGCTAATGCTGAAGCCCGAAGCCCACAATCGCAGTCGTTTTCTGTTCTTTCTTTATGTGGGGCTCTCCTTTGCACTCTCCCTCATCATCTACTACAAGCTTATACACTCTATTGTCGGAGCATTGAATATCCCCCTGACTAACCGGGCAGGATTTACCACACAGTATGTTATAAAATTGAAGTGGGCAGGAAAGATGTTCCTGGAGGCATCGAAACTTCATCTCCTTTTATTCAAGAACCCTATTCGCTTTCTGTTTCCGGTACTCATAGGCGTTCTGGTTATACGCGATGTATTGAAAAAGCGTTTTCTGGATCTTTTCTTCCTTCTGGCTTTTGCAGTGATGGTGTTCCTGCCTCAGCTGATGGTGAAGGAATGCTGGACGGCAAGCCGGAATTTTGGACTGGTATCTCTTCTCCTTGCGTTTTATCTGGTTTTGAGGACCGGAGAATTTGTTCCTGTGATCACTCATGCCACTGCCGGCATCGTAGCACTGGTATTCACCTCCATCATGTGTTTATATCTGAGAGAAGGCTGGGTTAAACCCGAGCATAAGGACTATGAATTCATGAAAAATAAGGTTGACCAATTACCTAGGCTGGATCATAATGATCTGAAGGTGGAAGTAAGACCCCCGGAATGGAACCTGCATGAAAAACAGAGCAATATCATGGCGTATGCAGATGAATTTAACGACCCGATTTATTTCAGACGCTGGCCCATCGTTCCATCTATACAGTTGATGTATAGCGATCATTACCCCGAACTTTCTCCTGATTCTATTGCCCTGCATCTTCAGATCCGGGTCCTTAAAAAAGGAGAATCTTTTACCAACCCATCAGGAGATGTGAAGCAAGTAGATCTCAATTACCAATAGAATAAAAACTCTCTCCCTCTCTCTCTTTACTTGGGAGGTTAATGAAATTTTGCATTATTAAGAATAACCACTAAGGCACTAAGGGCACTAAGAAACACTAAGCACTACCCACTAACATCTTAGTGAACCTTAGTGCCCTTAGTGCCTTAGTGGTAAAGTAAGGAAATCTAAATCCGCTACAAAATGAATTATTGGTTCGCTATTCATACTAAAAAAACCAACCCTGCCTTCTCCGTGTACTTAAGAGAAAGCAGGATCAGTTTATTCACCCTTCAATCAGGAATCCATCTTTACAGAGTCAACGCTTGAATCACAGGGCTCCAGTTACCTTGTACTCCTTTGGTCGATACCATATACCGGAAATAGTAATGCGTATTCGAAGCCAGAGCAGAAATGGTAAACTTGGCCTTGGTGCCCATATAGATGGTGGTCCATCCTGTAGCGCCGGTTGAATCTGTCGTCATCTCTTACATATAGGCAGAGCGAGGCACTGCTTTGATGTCTAAGATAACTGTCCCCTTGATGGTTCCCGGTATGGCGGTGAAAGTCTTCGGTTTTTTAACCGAGGGCTTTTTTTCGTTCATACCGGCAGAGGCAATGATATCTGATGCTTGAGTTGCATTCGCATTCTCATTTGCGATCCCTTCCACATAGGAAGCCAGAGCTTTTAGAAGGGTCTTAAGCGCCCGCTCATCAGTTCGCATAATTGGAACAGAGCCTTTTACACGAGTGAGCGATTTGTCATAATCACCCTCCAGCAAGTTCACCGCGGTCGTAATGATCGACAGGGCAGGAGAGGGGGTTGGAAAATTTGCATTTCCAGTCATACTCGTCACATAGTGCTGAGTATTCTGGATCAGCTGGGGGACCGGGAGACGTCCTAATCCCAAGGAAACCAGCTTCTTTTTTGGTTTTGCAGACATAATATTTGTGTTTTGTGTTCCCTCAGTTAGTCTCTGTCTAATGCAGAGATATTGTTAATCAGGAACGATTTATTAAATGCCGTTTGCGATTTTCGCAACCGTAAGCTATAATCCAGCGTTATGCATCACGCTGCAGAATCTGATCTATTTCCGAAAACCGGTTTTCGGAATTTGACCGTTTCTAACGGTTAAACAAACCAAAACGTCTTTTCGCACGAAAATTGATGAAAAAAAATGTTTAACAGTTGAAAATCAGGGAGATTATTTTTCACTTTTCTGAGGGCCCATTTTTTATATGAAATGGAATTGAGGTCGGACAGTCCATAAAAAATTACATGCTTCATTGGATGAAATAGAACATGTTTCGTAATTGAAACACGTCAATCTCTCGACGCTATAAGGTGCAGGATGGGCAAAACAAACTCACCACTATGGATTTAGTGGTGAGTCCAGATAATAACAGACGTGTTTCTGATCTTTTTTAAAAAATACCTTGGGTTTAATCTGAAATAATTTATTTTTTAGAAGGCTGGGCCAATTTGGTCAATAAAATCTCCAGATAATTCAAGGTCATGGTAAATCCACCCTGGAAACCCATTTCGATCATCTTTTCCATACGGGCAAGGGACTCATTTTTAATGGTAATGCTGACTTTTGTGGTTCCATTTTGTTCGGTGAAAGTCAAATCCCAGTCTGAACCCGGCAAATCAGGGTTTTCGTCTTTGTCTGCAAAAGCATTCAAGTATTTGAAATTGGTTTTTGGACTAATGGAAGTAAATTTCTGAAGAGACCAATGTTCTTGTCCTTCAGGGCTAACCATGGCATAAAATCTGCTTCCACCTACTTTGAAATCCATATGTTTTGTTTTTGATTCCCAGGGTTTCGGGGCCCACCATTGGTCCAGAATTTCTTGTTTGGTAAAAGCATCCCATACCAGAGAAAGTTCGGCATCAAATTCCTTGTTTACGAATACCGTTTTTGTGGGTTTGTCAACGATAAAATCAAATAGCAGGTTCTTGTTCATTTTTTTTGTTTTTTAAGGGTTGATAATACATGGTCAAGCTGATCAAAGCGGGTTTCCCAAATTTTCCTAAACGGTTCAAGCCATTGGTCTATTTCTTTCATTTTTTTTATTTCCAGAGTATAGAAGATTTCCCTTCCTTGTTGTTCTTGTTTAATAAGTTCACATTCCGACAGGATTTGGATATGATTGGATACCCCCTGCCTTGATATCGCAAAATGCTCTGCCAGAGCGTTGGGTGTCATAGCCTGTACGGCAATGAGGGTTAAAATAGCTCGCCGGGTAGGATCGGCTATGGCTTGGTATACATCTCTTCTCATGCTGTTTAATTATTATGCAAGTAATCGTTTGCAAATATATATGCAAATAATCGATTGCGCAAATTATTTTATAAAAATCTTTTCTGCTTCTAACGAAACATACGCTGCAACCCACGACATGCTCTCTATCACGCTCGACTCACACGCTGTCACGCACGACATACACGCTGTCACGCTCGGCACACACGCTGTCACGCTCGACACACACGCTATCACGCTCGACACACACGCTATCACGCTCGACACACACGCTGTCACGCACGACACACACACTGTCTCGCACGACACACACGCTGTCTCGCACGACACATGCGCTGTTACGCACGACACACACTCTATCACGCACGACACATACGCTGTCTCGCTCGACACACACGCTGTCACGCATGACATACACGCTGTCACGCTTGACACACACTCTGTCACGCTCGACACAGACGCTATCACGCACGACACACCCTCTACTACGCATGAAAGAGGGCATGAAACGACCTGAACACTTCAATGATTCTGATCGTCAGTTTGTTGGCGCTGGGTTCAGGTGCAAAATTTCCCAATAATTTTTGCACCTATATTGACTGCTATCTATATTTAGAGTAAAATTGCTTAATAGTATGTCCTTTCAAGCCTACATAGACAATATCAAAGCAAAAACCGGAAAAACGCCGGACGATTTTAAGAAATTGGCTGAAAAAAAAGGTTTATTAAAACCCGGAGTTAAAGCAGGAGAAATCGTTGCCTGGCTCAAGAAGGATTTTGATTTGGGTCATGGTCATGCAATGGCCATTTATGCGGTTTTCAAAGGAGTAAAACAAGCAAAGAAAGATTCTAACTAAAATCCAAATGAATACAATCGCCTATTTTGAGATTCAATCTTCAAATCCAACTAGAGAAGTTAAGTTTTATCAAAGCATTTTTGGTTGGAATTTTATAAAAGAAGAAGCATTTCCCATTGAATATTATAGAATTGAAACCAAGGGTATGAATGGAGGTCTTCTTAAAAGACCCACCAAAACTCCTCCACCCGAATTTGGAACCAATGCATTTGCAAATTCAATTCAGGTTGAAAATTTCGATAAAACAAGTGATCTGATTTTAAAAAACGGGGGTAAAGTGGCTTTGCCAAAGTTTGCGATTCCAAATCGCTGTTGGCAGGGGTATTTTCTCGACTCGGACAATAATGTATTTGGGATTTTTGAGGTGAATGAGAATGCGAAATAAACGGGATGAAGAATTCACCAATGGTGCTGACGGCAAAAGTATGCTGCATATTCCATCTAACCGATTGTTAGCATATTGATTCTGAATAGAATTTGGAAGTACTTATTTTACCACTAAGGCACTGAGGGCACTAAGGTTCACTAAGTTTTTTTGCTGATAGAGCTTAGTGTTTCTTAGTGATCTTAGTGCCTTAGTGGTTATTTTTTGACCATGATACTGGAATATGAAATTGTAATTACCTAATAAATGTTAAAAATGAGAGGTCTGTCCAGTTTGTTGTACCTTCCATAAAATTACTGATATGAAAAAAGGAATAATTATCCCGCTCTTGCTCCTGATTTTTACCAGCAGTTTTTCCCAAGAATTGAACTATGAAGTTCGTGGAAAATCTCGTCTGATTAAAAAGGAAGTTCTAGTTAAAGCCAAATCAATGAGCGAAATTATCCCTTATTATCCCTCCTCCTGGATTAAAAGTTATGTTTCCGTAGAGGTTTCAGGAACCGTTGATAATAAACTGATGACTGCTACCAGTCTAAATGACACAATGAGTCTGGAACAACTAAATATTTTAAATGCAGTTGACTTCGGTACTGATATCGTTATCAATATCAAGTACAAAGCTGAGAATAACATAAACAATAGTACTTACTTTGAATCCATGCATTATTCGACTACCGTAGTTCCCGAAATCGAAGCGGAATACCCTGGTGGAAACCAACAGATGACGAACTATTTAAAAGAAAACGCAATTAATAAGATTTCTGAAGCAATACTCAAGAAAGAAATAACTGTGAGATTTACTGTCAAAGAGGGAGGGGAAATAATCAATGCTCAGATCACAAAATCGTCTGGTGATTTTAAGGCAGACCAATTATTACTAGATTCGATTAATCAAATGGCAAAGTGGAGACCCGCGGAAAACTCAAAGGGGATAAAGGTTAAACAGGAATTTGAATTTAGTGTGGGCGGGAATCAAGGTTGCTAAATTCTCGCATAACCCAACTCTTCTATTTCGTTTAAGCTCTTAGTTAAATGAGTTTTCCCATCCTTTAAAACGTATAAGTCGTCACTGATATCAGTTATCTGTCTGAACATGTGATCGGAGATAAGAATTCCTTTATTTTGTTTTTCTTCCAACAGGATTTCTTGAATCTTTTCAATATGCAAGGGCATTATATGAGAAAATGGTTCATCTAATATCACGAATTGAGTTTTTGCCCTGATAACCATATATACTTCTAACAGCATCCTTTCCCCAACCGACAGACTGCTGAGCTTGAAATTGTATTTGAAACTGAATGCAGGAAATGCTTTTTCAAAAAGATCAAATTCCAAATTGAAATCCTGAAATATTCTTTTTAAGCTAAATGAAACTGATAAGGTCAGAGACGCAAAAGCAAAGTTCTTGTAAAAAGAAAATAGGAGCCTAATAGTTTTCAGCATAAATTATAAATCAAGGCCTGAAACCATTAATCGTGCCAATATTTGGGTTGATTGTAGGAGAGTTATGACTTTGGCTGTAGAATCAGTAGGTAGGATAGATAACGTTGCTTGAGTGAAGTGTATCCGGTCCTATTTCGGGAACTCCTGGTACCTGGGCTTTGGTTACGGGCAGAGGCTCTTTATCCTTTACTCAAAACTTCGGTAAACCGATCCTTCTTTCTTAAAAACCATTTTTCAACATATTCATGCGACAACCAGGCTATGAAAACGGTTAACAACACCGAACCTCCGTAGTAGTAAAGATTTGCGACGAGTGAATTGGGTGCTGCACTTCCCAAAAACGGAAAAGAGCGGATAATGAAAACAACAATCACCATGTGATACATATACAGCCCATAGGAGATTTGACCAAGAAAATCAAACAACTTATGGTCCAGTTTAAGAAAGGATGATTTATTCGTTGCCACATTCAAAATAATGACCAGAAAAGAAACAGAGAAAACCAGGTGAATTCCATCCTGAATACGGTCAGGAGTAAAATACATAAGCGCAGGAATAGACAGGTAGGCAATAGCCTGAGCAATGGGATGATAAACAAGGCGGAGAATCCTTACCCATTGATGAAACAATACATAGGCCCCGGAAGCTCCAATGGCCATGCATTCTATTTTACTCATCGCTACAAAAGGTTTTATATGGGTCACCAGAAATTCATTATCCGGATAATAATGACATAGCACGAGCACAAAGACTTTCAGCACCACAATCAGCACCCCAACAAAGGTGACGGTTCGCAAGACATTCTTCGAAAACTTCACCAATACAGGCCAGATGAGATAAAACTGTTCCTCTACTCCTATAGACCAGGCCTGACCCACATAGGCAACAGGGCCATACAAAGCAAACGCAAGGTTGGGTAACATCAATACATTGAACAGGAAGCTACTCCCCATATGCCCGGCAGTATGTTCAGCCATCCAATCGATCCGAAGAAACGGAATATGGGGGAAAACAAAAAAACCAAGAAAGATGATCAGGTAATACAAAGGCCAAATACGGAGAATTCGCCGGACATAGAATTTTTTGATGCTGATGGTTTGGGTTGATCTCTTTTCAGAAAGCAACAAGTAGGTAATCAGAAATCCACTCAATACAAAAAAGAAATAAACTCCAAGGCCTCCTAAATTAAAAATGAAGATATTCTCCCAATAATTTTCAATGCCACAATGACCCTTTAACAGTTCAATATGGGTTATAATAACAGCAAGTGCAGCAAAAAAACGCAAACCGTTTAATCCTGGAAAATAGATATTTGACTTTGTTTTCTCCATTTATTTGCCGTTCATACTTTGCTTACTCTTTTGGGTTGTTGCCTCCATCAAACGCTTGCAAAAAATCGTTTGACCGGTACTACCATTCTTTCATCGGATGCTCGTCCTTGATTGCTTCCAAACAGGTAATTCCGACTAATTCCAATAGCTTGTTTTGGAGAAAAGGCCTTTCCTATATCCGTTCCGGCCGGCAAAGATAAACCTTCTCTGGATTTCCGGAGTTTTTACCTGATCGTTGAGTCGTATCTGCTCAATTTCTGGATATCACAGTATTTTTGAAGTGGTATGAATAAGGGTCTTCAATATGGATTCGTGTTGGACATAAGAAGTAAATAAAAAAATGCATTCTGAGAACTTACCGCTTCCTTCTGCAATGTTTAACAGGATACTTAAGCTGGACCGACCCAGCTGGTCTTTCAAATAGCGAGCTATGGAGCGATTGTGTTTTAGAAAGGAATAAATCTTTCAGTTTTGTGTGAAAGTTTTTTTGTAGACTTCAAGTGTTTGATAAGAGAACATGATTGAAATATTAAGGGCAGAACAGAAATTGAGGAGGGAGGGAGAAATCTTACCTTGCTCTGCATCAGGTAAGATTCTCCAAGGTGAACTGATAGGACAAATTCAACTCAGAAACAGAAACAAAGCGGAGAGTGAGAAAAGAAAAAAGCTTTTTTTACGCTCTTCGCTCTCCGCTCTCCGCTCTGCTCTTTGTGCGGATAGGGGGACTCGAACCCACACGCCTCGCGGCACCAGATCCTAAGTCTGGCTCGGCTACCAATTACGACATATCCGCCTTTGCCTGCCGTAGCCCTTCAGGGCGTAGGCAGGTTTTACCCGCCGAAGTGACGCCAAAGGCGTTACGTAGGCGGGTTCTCGCTACTTGCACTAAGAAAATTCAATGCTCCTAAAACCCACATTTATTCAGTTTCCTGCTTAAACGCCGGCAAATATACTTTTTTTCCTTGCACATTTTATGAACAGGCCCTTTTCTGCTAATTTTTATTCTATATTTTTGTTTTCCATGCATAAAATGCTTTCCATAGACCCCTCTCTTGTAAAAACAGGGCAATTTCATTCGTATATGCTTGGTGCTGTTGCACCAAGACCTATTGCTTTTGCTTCTACCATTGACAAAGATGGCAACCCTAACCTGAGCCCTTTTAGTTTCTTTAATGTATTTAGTGCCAATCCCCCTATAGCCATATTCTCACCTGCCAGGAATGGACGGACCAATACCAATAAACATACGTTTGAGAATATTCAGGAGGTTAAAGAAGTGGTCATCAATGTAGTAAACTACGATATTGTACAACAGGCCTCTCTGGCCAGTACGGAATACCCCAAAGGGGTCAATGAATTTATAAAGGCTGGCCTTACTCCGATCCCTTCCTTAAAGGTCAAGCCGTTCCGCGTTCAGGAATCCCCGGTTCAGATGGAATGCCGTGTAAAACAAGTCATTGAACTTGGACATGAAGGGGGAGCCGGTAACCTGATTATTTGTGAAATAGTCCTCATGCATATCCGGGAATCCGTATTGGATGAGGGAGGACATATCGATCCGGATAAGATTGATCTGGCGGCCCGTATGGGTGGTAACTGGTATTGCCGTGCTTCCGGAGCAGCTCTGTTTCAGATCGCCAAACCTTTGCTGACCAGGGGAGTAGGAATAGATTCCATACCCGCACATATCCGGTCCAGCAAGGTTCTTACCGGAAATAACCTGGCCCAGCTTGGGAATGTGGAGCTGATCCCGGCATTAGACGAAGTCATGCATTTCAAACAGAGTGGAGCCATATCGGAAGCTTATGAACTCTATGGAAGGAACCTGCATAAGCTGGAAGATCACCTCCATCATATTGCCAAATGCTTGTTGGATGATGGAAAGGTTATGGAAGCCTGGAAAGTCCTCCTCTCGGCAGAAGGCGTTGCAACCAATGAATAATACAAATTCAAAAATTAAATCTAAATCTCTATATCATGTTTAACATCACAGGAACTCTAAAAGTAAAAAATGCAGAACAGCAGGTGAGTGATAAATTTCGCAAACGGGAGTTTGTGATTACCGACAGCTCTTCTCAGTATCCTCAGCATATCTCTTTTCAGCTTACTCAGGATAAATGCAGCCTTATTGACAGCTGCAAAGTAGGGGATGAAATAAAGGTATTCTTTAACCTTCGTGGCCGTGAATGGAAAAGCCCTAAGGATAATGAAATGAAATATTTCAATTCCCTCGAAGCGTGGAAAATTGAGAAAGCAGGGGCCGCACAGAGCAGCTCTACACCCGTATCCGAACCTGATGTAACTTCTTTCTCTGCTTCAGAAGGCGAGAGTGATCTTCCTTTCTAAGCTTTTTTTAAAACCACTAAGGCACTAAGGGCACTAAGGTTCACTAAGCCCGTTTCGGGAAATCCTTAGTGGTTCTTAGTGCCCTTAGTGCCTTAGTGGTTAAATTTACGTAGGCTGAACAGACTATTATGACTAAAGAAAAAGTACTGATCACCGGCGCTGCCGGATTCCTGGGATCTCATTTATGCGACCGTTTCGTTAAAGATGGCTATCATGTCATCGGCATGGATAACCTGATCACAGGCGATCTTCGTAATATCCAGCATCTGATGAAACTGGAAGATTTTGAATTCTATCATCATGATGTCTCCAAGTACGTGTTCGTTCCAGGGGAGCTGAAATATATATTACACTTTGCCTCCCCGGCCAGCCCGATTGATTATCTCAAAATTCCGATTCAAACCCTGAAGGTCAGTTCCCTCGGGACTCACAACCTCTTGGGCCTTGCCCGTGTAAAAAAGGCCCGCATCTTGGTTGCATCTACTTCTGAAGTTTATGGAGATCCGTTGGTACATCCACAGACAGAATCATACTGGGGCAATGTAAATCCGGTCGGACCCAGAGGTGTTTACGATGAAGCCAAACGTTTTATGGAAGCCATCACGATGGCTTATCATACCTATCACCAGGTTGAAACACGCATTATCCGCATATTTAACACCTACGGACCCAGGATGCGACTCAATGACGGAAGGGTACTGCCGGCTTTTATAGGCCAGGCACTCAGAGGAGAAGACCTCACTATGTTCGGAGATGGTTCTCAAACCCGTTCTTTCTGTTATGTAGATGATCTGGTGGAAGGGATCTGCCGTTTGCTGAAAAGCGATTATGCAGAGCCGGTGAACATAGGCAACCCCAGTGAAATCACGATCAAAGAATTTGGGGAAGAAATTATTAAACTTACGGGCACCACTCAAAAGCTGATCTCCAAACCTCTTCCTCAGGACGACCCTAAACAGCGCAAGCCGGATATCACCTTGGCTAAAAAACTGCTGGGTTGGGAGCCAAAGATGAGCAGGGCAGAGGGATTGAAAATTACGTATGCCTATTTTAAAAGTCTTCCTCAGGAAGAACTCTTCAAAAAAGAGCACCGTTTCGCCTGATTGAAGTACGAACACCCTCTAGTATCTACTCCTAGTTTCTGATCCAGATGCAGTACAAACGGATGCCGATAGAGATTGAATCTCCCGAACAGCTCGGTTATGGAAGCATAGCCTGTAACCTGGCGGAAAGCTCTGTAAGCGATGCCGTCTACCATGATCTTGGAATAGACCTTGGAAAGCTCGTGCTCTGCTATGGTGATCACCTTGGAAAACCGGAGCTCCGCGAACTCATTGCATCGGAATCGGAGGGTATCCAAGCAGAGGATATTCTGCTCACTGCCGGTGCCGCCGCTGCACTCTTTATCGTATCCACTTCTCTTCTGGAAAAGACCGACCACCTGGTGGTGATGTCTCCGAACTACGCAACCAATATAGAAACCCCTAAAGCAATAGGGTGTGAAGTGAGTTATCTGGAACTCGAATTTGAACAGGGTTTTCGTCCCGATCTGCAAAAACTTCGTTCGCTGATCCGCCCGAATACAAAGCTGATCAGCATTACCTGTCCGCATAATCCTACTGGAGTCATGCTCACACCAGAGGAACTGAAGGAAATAATCCAGGTTGCGGAAGAGTATAATATCTGGCTCCTGATCGATGAGACCTACCGTGATCTGAGCTTCGGAAGAAAGCTTCCGATGGGAGCCTCGCTCTCGGAAAAGGTCATCAGTGTTTCTTCTGTTTCCAAAGCTTATGGTCTTCCGGGGATACGATTAGGGTGGCTCATCACAAGAAACAGAGCGCTACAGGAATTGTTTTTGGCAGCCAAAGAGCAGATTTTCCTATGCAATTCTGTAGT